>OBRH01000026.1_pt1 | contig 60715 bp, 82 predicted proteins | sample 1475571 | NCBI WGS metagenome assembly OBRH01 (sample SAMEA3360674, study PRJEB22359) | human gut metagenome | biome: ENVO:urban biome; feature: ENVO:human-associated habitat; material: ENVO:feces | place: Bangladesh | collected 2011 | reverse complement strand
TGCATCCGCCACATATTCCGGGAACACTGCACGTTCTTTATAATCGTTATAACGAGTATAGCCATCTTCGCCTGGTTTCATACCGTCATAACGCATAGCAGGTGTCGGTGGAAGATACAAAGTACCTTGAGCCTTGATGTGGTCAGCTCCAAGGAAACAGTCTCGCATCTTCAACCATAATGCACTAAACTGTAAATATTTAGGATGAACCGAAGAAATGGCCATCTGTTGAACTCCTTATGTCCCCACAGTCTTACCGACACTACCGCCACGTGCTTCGTTGGCTATACGATAACGAGCTTCGTCAGCAATGTGGTCTTCAGAATCAGTATCGACATCATCAAGATCATCTTCGTCTCTAGCAAGAGTTGGAACAAGATCTATAAAGTGATGACAGTTGTCAAAAATAAACATAGAAGGTCTTTCACGTAAAGCGGCAACCTTAGGATCTGGAATTGAAGCAGCTAAATATTCCCGCATTCGTTTCCAACCTGCTTTACGCGATCCTGGAGATTTATCACTTCGAATCCACTGTACACCAGGATAAGACCGACCATTGATAGTTATTGGCTTAGACATCGTTGCTGCGGTACTGTTACCGTCTTTAACGTCCCAAATGCTGTTATCAGCAGGTCCTGGAACTACGCGACCGTATAAACCAGCTTCAATTTCCCTGACGATGATACCACGAGCAATTTCAGAATCCAATAATCTTAAACCTTCGTTCGGTTTCCCGTTAGTACCATACCATTCCATGATCCTAAACAAGTCACCTCGTACAGTTCGTACACGACGCCCATTTGGATACACGATATCACTACCATCACTTCTTGCCCACCAACCGACAGAGAATGGTTTACTCGAGCCCCAGTCAAATGATCTGTCAATTCTCCAGGAGTGAGGTATCGGGAATGGTTTGACCACATGTATATTCTGGCGCCACAGGTCATCGAACATACCGCCGGACGTGATATCCCAACTACCACCGAGCCACGCCATGCGGAGGTTAGGATCGTCAATGTTTACAAGCTGCGCAACATACTCAGGTGTCAGGTTGCGGTTCTCTCGGTATGAACCAAATATATGACAGCGAGTACGGACTACATCTTCCCGTTTTTGTGTACGAGGGTTGAAGACATTCGTTACTTCCTTCTTCATTGACCCAAGCGGACAAGAGTTAATAAAATATTTCTTGACCCAGTTATGTCCAACTCCAAATGGGTTAGTCGTAGAAAAGATCTGCAACGGCAAAGGTGGTAGTATGAACTGCATCGCGTATTCGTGGTCCGGTTGAACGAGGACAAGACGCCCAGTTCTTTGATACACATCACCGTCAATAATTATTGGGTTTTCTTCTGCAACGAAGGATGTACGGTTACAGGACTTCATTGCTTCATAAAGTCCACTATCAGGATACTTAGTTAATTCGTTCCATCCAATAAATGGAAATTCCTGACCGTGGTACAGCCAGTAATCCTTAGGCTTTTTAGCAACACGGAACATTAGTTCTTCGCCGCTAGGCCACACCCATTTATAATCTGACTTGGAAGATAAGAACTTACAACCGTCATTAAATTCAGGAAACCAACGTTGCGACTTTGCTACTAAGTCATCTAAGTTTTTGTATTCTCGGTCAAAAATAATACCGCGCCAGTGTTTCCCGTACCCCATGCCAACATAACGACGAAAACGCATCAACTGCGCATCAGTCTTTCCAGGACCACGAGTACCATGATAAAGGATCTCATCGGCTGGGCAACTCAGTGCCAGCACCTGAGATCCTGGATGCGGTTTCCATACTACCTTAGTGGACGGTGTCTGAATCATTGAGTCCATTTAAAGTATCCTCTTGCAGCTTAGTCTGAGACTCCCCGGCAACTCTTTCCCAATCGTCCATAGAACCGACCATAGGAACCAACATAACACCAGTAGATACACCAACATCCATCTTCTGTTGCTTAGGAGCTTCAAATCCAAAGATGCTACATAATTGTTTATATGCAGCAACACGGGCAGCTTGAGAAGATCCAGGACCACGATAAGTGGATTCAAATCTAAGACCTTCAATGATGCGCTGGCGCTCTTGTTCTATTTCATATTTGCGGTCACGTTCAGCACTTCTTGCTTTCTGCTGTTGAAGTTCTTTGATTCGTCTTTGGCAATAGCTATCATCCTGAAAACGTTTGGCATAATCAAACGCCATTGCGGAGCTCATACCAACACGTTTACACGCATTAACCCAATCATAATCGAACAGATATTCTTCAACGACAGAGTCACGTATAGCCATCTCTTCTTTAGTGAGATCGGCTTCGTATTCAATGCTACGTGTCCAAGGTAGAATAGGCTTTACCATAACGTTACTCCTGTCGATTCTTGACACGAATATAAGCGGTGGATTAAGTAATTGCAAGGGTTATAGTAAATGTCAATAAAAAGCCCGCTCGATATAAATTCAAGGAGCGGGCTTTACTTATAAACCAATCTACATTTCAACTTTAGGAATGTACATTATCTCCCGGATGTCTTGTCTGATTTGTTCGACCTTGTTGACCACATAAACAGGTGGCGTCGAAGGTCGCACATTTACCCTGTGTCTCTTGTGCATCTGATCAATGGCGATAGCACTGACTCCAATTTGTGCAAGTCCAATCATCATATAGATGAAAAGCAATCGCGGTTTCTTACACAATATAAGAAGATCATTGATGAAGTGACGCATAGTTAACCTCTTTCCTTTTCTCGGTCACATGCTTGCGTTTTTCTCCGTAGAAACTTTAGCATGGTTCTTGAACCTGACCAAGATAACACGCCTATGAACGCCCCACTGAGTCCCAGTGGGACACCATGTTCCACGTTAATTACACCTATCAAGAAACCAAAGAATGCAGAAAAAGCACCCTCTTGAATGAAGGCGCTGAGTCTGAATCTTTCTTTAGCATCATGGGTTCTTGCAGCGTAGCCAAGGGAACCCCCTACCATCGCAATGGCAGTGAGAATAAAGACTATATTCCAATCCCAGTTCGGCGACACTTATAACCCCTTACTATGCCATGTGGATACCCGCAAGCAAGACTTCATCAGAATAAGGTTGTACACCGTTCTCATGTTTGATAATCGCTTTCACGATCGCAAGCATGAGCTTATCATCGGTCAATGAAATCGGCTGTTCTGCACCAACACCACAAGCCTTAGACACGGATTGAATATAGGCTTCAGTGTTATTTTCATTCGGCGGAGCCCAGCGCGAAATAATTTCCCGTACAGTGTCAATTCCTTTATTACCGACACGCTTCATCCCTTCGCGGTTGCGGTAGTTTAGTAGAATACGCGCAATGGCGCGAATACCGTATTTTACATCGATAAATTGACAGAAAGAACGGTCAGTTCGTTTGTCTTCTGGAACAAGACCTTTCCAGTTATCACCCCAACGAATATTTCCTGGATTGTTATTCCGGATACCTCGTGGTTGCACAGTCATAAAAAAGCTCCATTCAGTTAAACCGAATAGAGCATAGTTGAATTATTACACGCACACAATCAATTATGTGTAATTAGGATGGAACGTTTAGTTACGCAATCCGGCAAGGACGTTGCAGTTTATCACCTTTCTTTACGCGGATTTCGCATTGCATCATACTGTAGTTCGCACTGCTCGCCGGCAACACGATACTTTTCAGCCTCTTCTGCCACTTGTCTGTATTCTGTGACGCTTTCTGAATACAGTTCGGTGAGCACACGGGCGATCTGGGCGGTTGTCTTGCTGTCGGGCTGAGGGCCGGTAGCGTCACCGAGGTACTTACGGACGGTTGCGATTTCGTTGTGCAACCTGTCATTAGTAGCACGATAATCATTAAGATCGGCAACCAAAGACTCAATGCGAGATTGGTACTGGCGTTCGATAGCGTCTTTCTCATCTGCTCTTCGTTTCTCCTCCTCGAAATCAACCGCTTTCTGAGTTTCTTTTTGGTACGACACACCGGCATCGAAACCCTCCTTTCTAGCTGTTTCTATGGCATTGTCATAAGCCCAGTTGGCTAGAATAACAATTATGACAAGTGTTATCCAAGGCGCAGCCTTACTAATTATTCTAAGGAGCATACCTTCTCACCAATTCCCATAGACAAGTATTGAATCGCAAGAAGAAAGGCTATAGCATCTTTCTTATGCCCTAGATCTTTAAGGGCCTTGAATTTATCTTCAAGTTGTTGTACGTACTTTTCAAATTGTGGTAAGGCCTCAATCTCAGCGGCAGCTCCGCGCATATACACTCTTGCAGCCGCTAATTGTGCGTTAGAAGGATCACTCATGATTTTCTCCAGATTACACTATTTCGAATTTCATCATTCCAAACGTATTTCCCCTTCTCACCATTTTTATAGGATGGAACAGAAAAAACGGAGGAACTTGGATATAGATCCGATGTTGTTAAGCGTATACGCTTACCGTCAAAAGGTCCACCAACACAAAGGAACAGACCAGTCTTAGGCTTCTTCAAAATGGTTCCTCCTTGTCTGTACACTGAGCCATTTTAAGAGTATAGGCTACGTCATAGAAGTCAACACCCTGACCACAGCTATCGCAGTAGTGGCAGGCCAATCTCACAGCCTCTTCAGCGGTGCAACCAGCCGCCATTGTACCCATCAGGAACTCAAACGCACTACCTTCGGCAATAAATTCATTAGTGTCTGGTAGACCTAATTTACCATCGCCGTAGATAGGATACACAACAAGGTCTTGCGTCACTGCAATACCATAACGGGAATCTGGATTCATATCTGAGAAAGGTTCTTTACGTCCACGAACCGTAGTTTTCAGATGTTCTACAATATCGTCTACAGGACGTAGTTTACCAGACATTGCAACAAGACACAGTCCAATCCCTGGAATATTAACAGTGTGAACTTTATTCGTAGTTGTTGCAATATTACCCCATGTAACCTGACGATCAACAGCCAGTATACCATCACGATAAGCAATTGCGGTCATATTAAACGCCCATATATGTGATAAATTTTATAAGCAGTGGAAAGACCAATATTGAATTCTTTCGCTGCAACCTGAAATCTGTTCTCTTTACCAGTGTAATTTCTGAGAAATTGATAAATTTCCTCTTTATCCAAGTGTCTGTTTCGTACAAGTGTAGGCGAACCAAGCCGGCGCATTTCGGGCGTAGCCGCGAATCTTCGCTTGATCTGAGCTACTGTACCAACGTACCAATACTTTGCCCCATTTTGCCCAATAGCCGCGTGGACGCATCGCGGCGTACCTGTTTTAGCGAACTTGCGCTTTGCAAATTCACACGCGAGTTCCGCATTGTCAAAACGTTGCAAGCCCATAAATCACTCCGGCAATATAATTTCGTAGTCAATCAGGAAAGACCTCAGAGGATATGCCAGATCATTACCCTCTGCAACGTGGTCATAGGAATAGTATTGTTTCCCTTGCAGACCTTTACATGGGTCGTATACCTTAACATCACCGAAGCGAGCGTCAATAATGATCTGATGGAAAAGTCCAGGTAACTGCAAAGAGGGTACAGTCGCAAGATACAAGCGCCCAGGTCTAATTTGGTGAATACCAGCAGTGATATGCGGCTGTGCAAAGACACCGTGCTTACACAGATAGTTCGACACGTCAGTAAAACCACGAATATAATCCTTTGTGAACTCGTCATATACCTGCTCAGGATCTTTGTCAAGAAGCATAGCAAGGCAGGTAGGGATGCAAGCCATTATGCTTTTCTGAGTTTTATGCTTGATTGGATCGTTGATAGTAATCATTAGAACACTTCCTTAAACAAATCAAATTTAACATGCTCATAGATTTTATTCAGCTGAGTCAGCTTACGAATAAACTCTTTACTGGTATTCTCATCAATTGCGCAGGTATCCGTTTGAATCTTCCATGTGTCGGAGCGCAGACGAAGCAAGAATGACCCGTTCGGGTAAACCGTCTTCGCTTCAGGCATATAGTGCAGAATGCAAGATATCGTTCCTTCAGGTGGTATAAGAACAATATAAGTATCATTCACGTCGCTATGACTAATAATCCAACCGCTCTGTAATAAAGTGTCGCGGAGCTGACAATACATTTTCGGAATAACGATATCTTTGGCCATTATTGTACTCCCACAATTAACAGTTCACCATGACGTTCACGAGCGAGATTATATAATTCTTGCTTCTGCCCAATACTTAATTCGCAGTCAAGGATTGCAATATCACAATGAAAGCCACTCGTACGAATAACAGTGTCTTCATACGAGTCTTTGCGATGAGAAACCAAACGAAGGTGAAACCGATCAAACTGTACTACGGATGACTCGCGCGACAGTTGCACACAGCGAACGAATTCAGGATCTTCGCGCAACACTTCTTCGAGCTGCCGACGATACTCGTTAGTCGGACACAAAGTAAAAGTGACACGATCGTCTTTCAGCTGTGGTCTCAGCATAGACCAGGCTTTAACTATATTCTCGTTCATATAAACCCCCTTTAACGTTAACGGAATAACTATAACAGGATACGCAAGTTGATTAACATAGCCGGCCGCAACAAATAGTGACCACATTAAGGCAACGTGAACCAACCTAAGTTCTCCGCACCGAGCAGCCATGCGTACACAATCAGTGAGCCTAAAATAAGGACACTAAAGAAGTTCGCTTTCTTACGTTTGATGTTTGCAGCTTGTGGATTGCATATACACCATACGAAGAAATGTTTAACGACTAAATATGCAAGTGAGATGATAACAGCGTAACGCATAAATGGCACATACCAGATCACAAGACCTAAAATGATTGCAAGGATCCAGTTAATACCTAGCCATATTGCACTACTGAAAGCCAGAACGAACATAGCAGATCTCCTCTCGAGTATTTATATACGGAACTAACTTTATACGAACAATATAGGACAGGTGAGGTGGGGATATAAAGTGTCTAGTGACGAGATAATCTACAAACGATGAATCCTTGGCAGAGATCTAAGAGCCGCCCCGCGGCGTTACTATAACGTCCCGTGATCGTCAGTGAGGTGATTGTTACGTCATGTGACTGTTGCGCGCTCTATTGTAACGTTGTTTATTATTACACGCGTTATTATTTTTTATTTGATTAGTATACTATCTATTACATGACTATACTATACTGTCCAGTATTATTACATCTGTTACTATCCACCTGCCCACTATGTGCTGTCTATGTATGTGCTACCTGGTATTTTCGGCGCGTGCTGTTACCTGGTATTTTCGACACGCTCGCGCTACCTGGTATTTCCGGCACACCGTCTACCGTGTAGTCCCGGATGTTATTATTATGAAATACAACTAAAAAAGTTCTAAAATAATGCAGATAATAGTTGCATCTGATACCCTGTTGTCATACTATAACTGCGTAGGGTAAAGGGGGTTTTAAAGCGGGACACGGGTTCCGCGCCCGCCTCACCCGAAGGGAGATTGCATTATGTCCATTATCTACTTACCGCGTTCTATGTCCCAGTCACAGATCACCAAACGTATTATCGGCAAGCGCCTGCACCAATTGGGCCTTACTGCGGAAAAGGTTAACGGGGATTGGGATTTCGACGAGTATTTAGTAATGCTCCCGGGCAACGAAAAGTATTCCAGCACCGCGTTATATATTCGCATTAACGAGGACGGCACTGTCAGCTCTTATAGCGTAATGTACGGTCGACCAGTATGCCAAGCGAATAGCCTTTGGTCTGTGTTCTGCTTTATCACAATGATAGCTAAAGCTATCCAACAATAATAGCGTGCTAATGGTTGCCCATTGTTACAGTGGGCTCCCACTAGCAATCCGCTAGAACAACATGGAGATAATCACAATGGCTACTATCACTCGCGTAGCAAAAGACGCTCGCTTCTTCACCAATATGTCTAACGCTCGCCGTGCCTTAAAAAAGGTTCTGGATGTGGACACTGCGACAGCTAATAGCTTTATTCACCAGGAACCGCTCGAAGAAGGTGGCCGCTACTGGTTCAGCGAAGGAGCGGTTAATAAGGCAGCTAACGATCTGGTTGAAGCTGATAAAGCGACTGTCGTGGAAGTGACCACACAACCAGCTCCAACCGCTCCCGCTAAAAGCAAAACACGCAGCGAAACGCGCAACGGGGTCCGTCGGCCGATTAAAGGTAAATGCGCAGACGTTTGGAACGCTCTGGATAATATGTTGCCTAATGGTGTGCCAACTATTGGTAACGTCCGTGACCTTGCGAAAGCTAATGGTTGGAATATTAATAATGCAACGATTGAATTCTACGCATGGCGTAAATTCCACGGGCTCAACAATAAAGGGGGCAACTAATTATGTTCTACTTATTAGCGTTCTTGGTATTCGGTGCTCCAATAGTTGCTGGTCTGTATTATACGGAGGGTAAATAATATGGAAACTATAGTTCTTTATTGCTGGGTTGACCTGGACGAACACGAATATTGTGTAAATATTAACAACGGACCAGTCCCGGACGCAACTTTCGCATCCTATGACGAAATGGATGCGTATGTAAAAGGTTTCCGCGAGTGCGCTCGCATTGCAAATATTAACGTGACTGTAATTTTACCGGAGTGACTATCATGGCACAAGCAATTATCACCAAATTCGTGAACCCGACCGCTGCCCGTGCTCCGCGCGTAAAAGCAACAGGCTGGAACGGCTCTGTAACTATCACATGGCGTGACGATCTGGGAGTTTACGGCAACCACCGCGCCGCAGCGGAGGAGCTGATCAATAAATTTAATGCTAAAGCGGGCGTTGAATTTGAGATCCTCGCTGGTGGTGAGCTCCCGGATCAAAGTGGTTACGCGTTTATTGTTCAATAAGGGGATAATTATGGAACGCAACTATTTCCAGCTTATTTATCGCGGTCGTTGCTATCACATCCGCAACAAGTTTCGCAACCTGTCCCGCGATCAACTTGAGTACGCTATTAATCTGGTGAGTGATGGTCACTTCGCTACACTATCACAAGCGTTGGAATATGTGTCCGCTGAGTGACATATACATTGCCCATAGTAACAGTGGGCAATAATATGCACTTCGCATAGTTAACAGAGGAAATTATTATGTCTACAGTATTAAACCAGTCCATGATCACCCGTCGCATTATCGGCAAACGTATAGCTAATCTTGCGACTATTACCGCAGAGCTGGAAACTTTCGGTAATAACGCGCGCAAATATCGCGTCCGTTGCAATGGTCTTAACGTTTATTTAACTGTGTTCAACGACGGTAGAGTTCACGCGGAACTGCATACTATGGGCCGCCTGGTTGCAACCGCGTCCACGCTGGTGGGCTTCATCAACCTGTTAAAAAACTGCTAATATTTAAAATTGTAACGGAGGTAAATAATATGAACGCTATCCATGTCAAAGCACTGGCACCGACTCAATCCAAAGGTATGCGCTTCAAAGCAGTCGGCCTCGGTATGTGTGCAATAACTGCAAACGACTACAACCTCAACAGTGAAGCGAATGCCGCTGCCGCTGCCCAGGAGCTACTCGACAACTACAACATGCAAAACAGGTCACTTCAGCTTAAGATACTTGGAGTTGGTACGCTTCCAGATAATACCTGGGCGGTACTATTAACTTGTAAATAACTTCTAACTGCATTATACAATCCGCGCCCTGTTGAAGTCCAACGGGGCGTTTTCGTTTTTGTACCCGCACCACCTCCCCGCGTTACCCTGCTGACCACATGTTACTCACCTATAACTCCACCATTCGCGCTCTAAGAGCGTAACTCATTCCTCCGTACATTACCATAGACACCAAACTAGTCGCCTTATACGCGTTTACAGCGGCCCACTCCCTGCGTCCCTGTACGCGATTTTGCGGCATTTTTACCCCTCACTGCCACCCTTACACTGATCCAACCGCTTTATTGCGCTACGTGCCCCGTTTTCGCGGCTATTTTCGCTTTATGGGCGACCCGCTACACCGATCCCAGCCACCCAACCTCACCGAAAAGCTCGCTTTCACCGAAAAATCCGGCATTTATACCATAAAATAGAATCGTTTTCGGGCTACAAAAATTCAAACTCAAAAATCCGATTCGCTCCGAGAGTCACTTCAACAAAAATCGCTTGCAATCCAGTTTTCGTTTGTGTTAGACGCACGGGCACGCATTATGCGCAGGCGCCAGATTCCATTTTGTCTACTGGCGAGAGAAATTTATAAACACATATTTTGTTATATTTTCGCTTAATATACGAAATGAAAGGAGGTAAGTGCATGAAAAATAAGGTAAAAATGTGTATGTGTGTGTATTTATATAAATTTTATAAAGATTTTTTGTTTTTGAGTTGTCTACTGACGACCCCCACGAGACCCCTTTATAAATAATATAAATTCATACAAACCTCCCAATCCCCAAAATTTTCCCTTATTTTTCATACACTTCGCTTCGCAATTTCTTATAGCATGGGATCTTTATAAATTGTGCATTTTTTCACCGATCTTTATAAATTTGCAATTTCTCACCTTCAGACTGTTGTAATTTTTGCAAAAGCAAAAAACTTTGCATATACAAACACCGCAAAACATCACAGTTGCAAATAGCAAAAACTTTGCATAAATTAAAAATTGGCAACTGAATTTCAAAATAAATAGATTTATTATTATCAAGGGTGAGGTTATGCGCAATCGTAAAATTGAAATAACGCACGCACACGTACAAGAAATGTTCGGTTACGACGAAGTGATGTACGCCAAAGCGGTGGAAATATTAGAGCAACATAATGACAGCCTAAGTAATGTGGTCAAAGCGTGGAAGGAGGCTGGCCTCGTGTTGCGGCCGAATGCGGTCAAGACGCTGGACGATGGGCGGATGTATATGTGCTGGTCGGCTCCGATGTCGGGTATGATGTTCACTATCGACATCTACTTCGCATACTGGTTGTTACACGCGGATTTTGTAATTCCGCTCGACAAGTACATGCACAGTAAAGGGTTCACAAGTTGCTTTGATGTGTGCCCTGACACGGAAGGCAACGGTGTTATGATCCTGGGCTTTAAGTGGGTGGGCGACAAGTGTGAGATTCGGCCTCTGCGATATCCGCGTGGTAAAGCCCGTTGTGCATATATCGAAGATGGTATTGTGCATTGGTGTAATGTAAAGAAGCGTCGGATCAGCACTAACCACATTGCACATATCAAAGAGGGTCTCATTAGACTTCAGACGAATAATAGTGGTAATGTGCAGTTACAGAAAGAACTGCAAGAACTCATTGAATACATTGATCAGTTCGGAGCGTGAGATGGTTGGCGAACAAGATCTGCTTCCTAAGTGGTATCCGGATTATCGTAAGTCGAATACTTTGATGCGTATTCAATTCATCTTGGATCACCAGACCGACTTTTCATTGTATTTAAGGAAAGAACTCCAAGAAACGAATATGAAGAACTTATGGGCTATCAAGAAACGTCTTCGTTTAAGGAAACATCTGGATGACCTGCATAAAGTTATGCAACAACTCATACGGTATAGCATCCGTATTAAAGAATCCCATGATATCTGGAGGAAGTGATGGGAATGATCAAGTTAAAATGGTACGTGGATCCTGAGCCAACAGGGCCATACAGGTCTTTCCAACGTAGAGGGTGGCCGACTTGTTACAACGGTAATCCTGATAAAGAAGATTGTGATGTGCTTGCAACCATTGTGAGTCTTAACCGTGATGGATATGAAGGTCATTACGCAAGGGCGACAGACTTACGTCTGAAAGTCCGTATATACTTCAAGGTCGGTGGAGAACACCGCACAGGACTCTCTAAGGAAGAGTTCAATAGTATTGCTGAAGCAAAGGCATGGCTTAAAACCTTCTACAAGAATAACCCTCAATACTATCCATTTAAGGAGAAGTGATGGAAACAGTAAGTAATTCACCTTTATATAAAGCAAAGGTGCGACTTCTTGAAAAAGCTAAACAGCTCGACCCGATTACAAATTCGGATTTAATTGACGTTATTGTGAATGCGATGGAAGTTATGGACGCGGCGGACTTCCTTCTCCATCGTGTGTCGCACGTCGCTAAGGCTTTAGGTTACACGGGTAATGTCGAAGATTTTCAAAGTGCGTTCGAATACCTTATGCGTAACCGCGAGAAGGCGCTGGTGGTGGATCGGCAATATCAGCTTATCAAAAATAAATCGAAGGTCGAACGTCTGCTTCGTGAGACTTTGGAAATAGTAACGGGAGGTGAAGATGCAAATTAATCTTACTCAGAAGGCTGTGCGGTACTTCGGTGAAGTGTTCTTTGTTCCAGTGTGGGCGAAATACCTTGCGGTTGACGAGGACGGTACTTTAACTGCATTTGAGAATGAACCTCAGTGGTGTGAATGTATCGATGGCGATGGTTTTTGGGTATTAACTGAGCCGGGTATTGAAATCGATATCTGTTATAACGTAGATCTTGAAGGTATGGACTTCAAAGAAACGTGTGTTAATATAGACTATAAAGTAAGCGACAATCCTCATGACCACACTGAATGGTTCGAACGTATGCGCAAAGGTGACTATAAGCGCGAATTCCTCGGTGAATGCAAGCCTCAATGTGGTCAACAGAATAAAGAAGATGATAAAGATGAGTAAAGAACTCCAGACTCCGTTAACTCAAGAAGAAATTGATATTCTTCAGACTGACATCCTTACTTTGTGCAAGCGTATTAAAGACGCGTATGAAGAAGGTTTATTTGATAAGCAATGGAACCAGGAAGTTCAGACAGATGAACAACTGTGGAACGCGTCTACTGCGAAACGTATCCATGACGCATTGATCAAACAAGCTATGGAGCAATAATTATGATTACAGCACAAGAAGCCCGTACAAACAGTGAAACTCTGGATACCAGTGAATACCTTGTTGATTTGGATAAATGGATTACTAAAGCGTCTCTAGAGGGCAGGGATCATATTAAACTATTTAAAAAGCCTTATAGTGAAATTGGTAGTCCTAATGCACGTCCTGTAATGAGAAAGGTGACTGAACAACTGGTATCATTCGGATATAAAATCAAATATAACCCACCACTGAGTCAGATGGATACTGAAAGTGTACAAATCCTATGGTAATCTTAAAGGTAATATATGTTAGTCAAACTTGTTGTTGATGTTAAATTTGAAGAACCAATTAAAGGTCAGAATATCCATACTTTGGAAATTGGCTCTTTTAATGTAGATAAATTAATTAAAGGACGATTAGCTGGTTTAGACTTGCCTTGTGATATTAACCACAGACTCCCCGTTGAGTCCACAGCTAAAGTCCGCGGAAATGGACGCATTCTATCTTTTTCTGATTCTATGAAGGATTGGGAGGATTTAAAGTTTATTGTCAGCTCCCGCATATTGAATGCACAATGTAAGGCGGATTCGGATAATTATATGAAACACTTTTATCCGAGAATAATGTTTAGAGATAGAATTAGTATCTCTAAAGAACAGATAATGTGTAAACCTATTGTTTGTCGCTGGGTCTTAGTACCATAATCTGCAGGGGGTTAACCCCCTGCGATCCATCAGTATATACTATGTGTGTCCTAATGGATCGTAGGAGAATAACATGTCAGATTTAATTACCGTTCACTATTATGGTTCAGATGTAGAAGTACCAAAAGACACAAGATATATTGCAACAGATTCTGATGGTTGCGTGTACGCATTTAATAATGACAAGCCCGTCTTTAATGAAAAGGTTGGTACATGGTGTGTTTACACGAATTCTTTTAAGCTGGTAGATGTCAACTTTGATGTTGTACCATCCCGTTCGTTATTTGAAATTAATCCCGCTACGTTTTAAGGTAATAACATGCTGGAACTTTTTCCTCAAGAAATTAAACAATACGAACAGTGGGCTGTCTGCGGTTTTCATCCAGGTACATCATCAGAAAAACAACCTTATGTATGGGACGATGATTTAGGGGATATGGTCCCACTTCGTAAAGACGGCAACGATAAAAAACCGTCTAACTTGCATTTACTAATGTCCTTTGAAGATGCGGAACGTTGTATTCGTTACTATAACGAAATCGGTCATAACCTGCGTTTAGGTTTTTATTTACTTCCAAGTGACCCGTTCTGTTGTATAGACATGGATATTAAAGATACCATGTCTGAAATGGAAAAGAAAGTTGCTGGTGAACGATATAAGAAGATTGTTGAATCGTTCCATAGCTATACGGAAATTTCCAGAAGTGGTGATGGGTTACACACATGGATTTATTCCATCCCTCAAGTTGGTAAGCGCCGTGATGGTGTAGAAGTATATTCGCAGTATCGCTTTATTATTTGTACAGGTGATCACTGGGATGTTACTCCGCGTACCGTGTCTGGTGCTCCAGGTAGTGAAAGCGAAGGGTACATTGCGAATCTCATTCATCAGCTTATGTCAGAGATGAGTGAGATTAATGAGTCCGATGGCTTCCAAATGTTGGAACTTACTGAAGAGGATTTCAGTAATGACCCATATGCAATGGAAGATCAGGATGTTTATATCCAGTTGTGCGAACAAGAAAACGGAACACTGTTTAAACAGCTATGGGAAGGTCGTTGGAGAGCTGAAGAAGTTGATACTTCTATCGGTGAACGTTGTTTCCCTTCTCAGTCTGAAGCAGAATTTGCATTAATTGACTTTCTTTGCTTTAAGAGCAAGTACAATTTCCAGGTAAGGCGTCTATTCATGTATTCACCAATGAGTAGTCGTTATGATGATTCACGTCGTATGCCTGGTGAAAAAATTAAACGTCCGTACCACCTGGATAGAATGATTCGCAACTATCGCTATGATGCCCATGTCAAATCTATGGGTCTTATGCAGATAGTTCAGAATAACGTTAATGCAGCTATAGAGCGCACGGAAAAACTGCGTCAAGCAACTACACCAGAACGCCCACCTGAAGAAGTGTTGACCACAGATGGTAATTACACTGAGGAGCAGGCGGACGGTTTAGCTTGGCCTCCGGGCTTTATGGGCGAGGTTGCGCGTAACATGTATAAAGCGAGCTTGTTGCCTATTAAAGACATTAGTATTCTGTCTGCTCTTGCTTTATTTAGTGGTATGTGCGGTAAGGCGTGGAACACGGTTACACGAAGTGGTCTGAATAACTACTTTGTATTAATTGCACGTTCTGGTATTGGTAAAGAAGCGTTTCGCTCTAATATTGAAACCATTCTTTCTCAGGTGTCCAATTATGGCGGTCAGGATGGGCAGCAGATATTCGGCATTGAACGTGTCCTAGATACCAGTACCTATGCGTCTGATGCTGCATTGCGCAAAGACGTTATTATGGATACATCAGTTATGTCTTGTGGCTCATCCATTAACTATAAGACTGAAGTCGGTGCGTTTTTCCGTAACGGTAAGATGGAAGTTGGTAAAGCTAAAGACATTATGGATGAAATGCTTTCCCTTTATGATAAGGGCCATTTCTATGCTTTCTCTGGTGGTTCAAAGCACTCCAGCAAAGATAATACGACCGCTGGCGGTAAGGTTAAGGCGTATAGTTTTGCAGGTGAAACAACACCGGATGAATTTTACGGGAACGTTGATGACCGCATGATGTCAAGTGGTTTTATGTCTCGTATTATTGCATGGGAATGTACAGCTAACCGTCCGCTGATGAATAAGAGTATGCTTCTGGAATATCCAGAATCTATCCTGCGCACTATTGGAGCTATCTATAAACAAGCTGTGCGTATTATGTCGGGGACTGCTCCATGTTATGTTGAAATGGAAGCAGATGTACACGAAGCGTTTGATAACCTTGATAATGTTGTTGCGAAGTTTCTGAATAGCGGCAATGACGGTGAACAGGTGCAAGATGAAGTAATTCGTCAGATGTACACAAGGAAGGCGTTGAAGGTATTGCGTATCGCCTCCCTTCTTGCTGTAGCGGATAACAGTGAGCGTCCTGTTGTTACTATGGAACATTATCGTTGGGCCGAGTCATTTATTGATCAGGGTAACGAACGTTTCTTAGAGAAGCGCAATAGTGGGATGATTGGTTCTACGGATAGCACGAGTCGTGAGAAAATAATGCTCACGACTATAAAAAGATTCTTGGACGGGGAAGTGAAGGCTTATGTGTATGATAAATTCCCAATGTTTAAGGACTCGTTTATCGTCACACGAAGCGACTTATGTACTTATTGTAGACAATTTAAAGCGTTCAAGCAGACAAGAAATGACAACATATTGCAGGTCATAGACAACACGATTTATGGCCTGATGTCTATGGAAGTTCTTGCTGAAATGAGGCCTATGGACTTCTCAAGTTTATTCGGTCCTGATTTTGTACCACCGAGAATGAAGTGTTATTTAGTAGATATTGAACGTATGGATAAGATTATTAAGTTGTAAAAAAAAAAATGGGCGCTATATGCGCCCATTATATTATTCGTGCAATTCTAAGAAACCACATACGACATATTCAAACATTTCATCATAATCTGGTGTTGAAAAGTCTCCAACGTGATACTCACCTTTCTCAAACGTAACCACAGTTGAAGAGTTCATGTATGTGTATCTAATCTTGTGAGTTCCGTCTGTGCAGTTGTGTGAGAATTCCTCTGACTTGTTCATTGCAGTTCTGATGTTTCTTTTTACAAGATCTTGGTGAGTCATTTTGTGTTCCTCCGCTTACAAACTGTATAATACATACTATAGAGCATTTCCTTAGGAATGCAATAGGTATCAAGAATTATTTTACGTCCGAGGGTCAAATGTCCAGTTACAATCTAGCAGCTATTAAAATTGTGTACGGTGCTCTATACCAGGATGAGGAGTTCCCAGGCATTGAGCAGGCAATTAAAAGAATCAAGTCTAATCGTGTTGACTCGGAACAACTGTTCGCCTATGCTTTAGCCATAAGTAAGAACGAGGTCCGTCCTTACTATGAAACACTGTCACGCCAGTTACGAAGTGTAATAGAAGAACGTGACTTAATGCGGCACTGTGGATACACCTTCTTAACAGGTAAAGCGATACGTGTCAGCAAATAAACGAAAGGAGTTAAAACATGCAAAAGCATCAACCTCTGTATAAAGTCCGTCGTCTCGGTGGTGGTCTCTACGCAGTAGAGCGCAATAAACGTTCTATTACAATCGTCAGTGTTAAAGTGGGATCACGTAAATTCTATAGCGTTCCTAACTGCTCGCCTTTGTTACCAACACTGCGCGACGCTGTGTTGTATGTGCTTACTGGTACATTCTTCTAACTTTAAGAGTATTCAAATGACAGATAAAGAATTAGTAGTTTGTGAACAAAAGACGAGGGAATTCCTCGTATCCTATAGTTATCACAAAGGACAAATGGTATCTCCAGGATTTGGACATGTATTTGTAAAGGCTCCGTGTATTAGCAGGGAGACTATTGAAGGTACTGTTCAACTTCTTAAAGAATCGAATTCCTTCGATGTTGTTATTATTCTTAATATCATTGAGTTGGAGAAATAATATGCGTGATAAATTTGAAGAAATGACGTTAGACGCGAGAGTGTTAGCATCTCTGGCAATCATTGAAACAGCTCAGAATTCTTTCATAGAAGCCTATCGTTTATGTAAACCAGAATCCTCGTTAGACGAAATTGAGAAAGCCTGGCAGAAATCAAACACATGTAGCATATTGCACCATCTTATGGCGGGTGAAGAACCTAAAGAGAATTTACACTAATGCCCAGCAAAATATACAAAATGTTAGGATGGAAGCCTTATACTTTTCGCTCAAACTACGACAAGGAAATGAAGTGTAAACGATGCCCAAAGTGTGGTCACACTGAGTTTACAGAGACTGTCGTAGCTCAAGTTGATGGTTACTATTCGCCTGTGTGCGAGTCGCAGATTAATTGTAATCATTGTGCGCAAGAGGTAAACTATTGGGCATATGGTTACTACGAACCACATCATATGGTTGCAGATCGTAGTATGTCCATGTTGATTAATCGTATTGAAGCTAAATTAAGGAGAATTAGTTTACCATGAGTAAGAAAACCGATATCCGCAATCGCAATGCCGCTATTACTGCTTATCGTATGCGGGAAAAAGGTTTTACTTATAACCACATTGCTGAACATCTTGGCAAGAAGCCACATCAAATTAAATCGCTCATTCTGTTAGGTGAGCGCCTGGAATCTTTAAATGAGGAGACGACACAATGACTGTAACTGTACGCCAGCCTAATAAGAAAGAAAAGGACATGATGATTGGCTTTACTATGCCTGCGCCACTTGTACATATCGGAGCGTTATTACGCTGCACAAACGCGAACACGCGGCGCTTTACGCATAACTCTGTGTATAAAGTTCACCGCACGGTACACAATGCCCGTAGCGGCCTAGCTTTGCCCGTGGTGCGTGATGATAACGGGCTGGAAGTTGTTTGCACTTCGCTGTCATTTTCTATGGGCCATTGGCAAAAATGTACGGTATGACCTGTGAATTCTGACGAATTCGTGTATTGTAATCAAACACGTAAACAGGTTAACATTATTTGCGAGAGTGGTTGGTAGATTACCCCTTTTCGAAGGCTGTCTCTCGCTGACATGTTATTATCTAATATATGCTTCGCTTTCGGGGGTACTTGTGTACCCCCTATTTTTTAGATGGAGATTTATAACATGGGAGCTAATCCTCGTACTAAAGGTCAGACAGGCGAGCGTGAGATTTGTAAATTCTTTAATGATATCTACGAAGAAGTTTACGCCGCTCTTGGAATGACTTATCCAGAAAAGCCCATAGCACAGCGTAACCAGAATCAGAGTGCCGTAGGTGGTTGCGATATCACAAATACCTGTTTCTATGCGGTGGAAGTTAAACGCCAGGAACAGTTATCAATTAACACATGGTGGGCACAGTGTGTTAAGAGTGCATTAGAAGCAGACAAGTTTCCAGTTCTTATGTACCGTCAGAATAAAAAGCCCTGGCGCGTAGTCCTGTATATGAATCCTATCATGCTTTTCGCTGATGAAGCGAAACATCACCCCGAAGATCCGCCGAGATGTGAAATATCCCTGGAAGATTTTCGGATAATCTTTAGATCACATGCCTATGAATATATCAAGAGGAATGGTCACGCTTAGGAGGTGTAAGAAGTGAGTTGTGAGGAAAGTCCCGTTCAATGGTGTGAACGTATGCAACGGGAAGCTGAAACTGGTGAGGATGCTTATCGTTATTATCAGTTAAAGCAACAATGGGAACAACGTCTAACTAATGAAGAGAGTGAAAAACATGAATAAGAAAGACGATATGTCTAATGTCATTAAAGATGCAACTGTCAAAGGTACTATTGCGGTTGAAGACGGTGCTGTGAAAGGTTTTACTGTGGAACAGCTAATTGTGGAACTTCTTACTGACACTGCTCAAATGCCACGATTTGCTACTCCTGGTTCTATGTGCTTTGACATCTACGCGGATGAACCTGAACCTGTAACAATCTATGCTGGTCGTGCGTACACGTTCAACACGGGTATTAAGCTGCAGATCCCTCATGGTTACGGTATGGAAGTCTATTCACGTAGCGGTCACGGATTTAAACACGGGATTCGTTTAGGTAACTGTACTGGTATCATTGATCACGATTACCGCGACGAGTTGAAAATACGTCTGCACAACGACTCTTATGCACCTTACACGGTCCAGGTTGGCGAACGTATTGCACAGGCGCGTCTTGTGGAGCTGGTTCGTATGCGTATTGTTTCTGGTGTAGTAGAAGAAACAAATCGCGGTGGTTTTGGTTCTACTGGTAAGTTGTAATCATACTTAGGGGTATTTACAAGGAATTTAATTCTAAGTATTATACCCCTACTAGCAAACAACGAGGGCGATAACATGGTCCAGCTACCAGAAATGAACTTAACTGAAGAGCAGAAATACGAACTTCTTTATAACTGGTATTCTAAGAAAGAAGAATTAGCCAAAGTGCAAGCGCAAGAACGCGCACTGCGTCAAAGTGTGGTTAGCGTCTTCTTTCCTGATGGTCTTAACGAAAATACTAATAAGATCAAACTTGATACAGGCGACGATCTTGTTGTTACTCAACCTTATACGCGTAAAGTTGATAAGGCGATCTTTAGTCAGATCCTACCAGATCTTATTGAAGCTGGTGTGGATGTCAACGAAGTTACTGAAACTAAAGTAGAACTCCGTGTGGCTGCATATGGTAAGCTCACAGCTGAACAGTTGGCGATCTTTGACGAATGCGTGACCACAACTCCAGGTTCTCCACAGGTTAAGATCGCTGTTAAGAAGGGTTGAATGCTCATCACGATAATATCGGATGCGTCGTTCTGTCACCGTACTAAATGTGGAGGCTATGGAATTTGGGTAGCCTCCAAACGGGGTAAGAAGGCTTTTGGTGGCCCTGCACATGGTCACACGGATAATACCGTAGTCGAATGTATTGCAGTAGCTAACGGTTTATATCATGGTATAGAAGCTGGACTTATCTACACAAACGACGTTATATTGTTCCAGACGGATTGCAAAGCAGCTATCCATATGTTCGAAGGTAAACGTCCACCAAGAGGAGAAGAGCAACAAATATATAAATGGTTTATGGATACTATTGTTGAGAATAGGCTTAGTTTCCAGTTCCGTCATGTTAAAGGTCATTCAGGTAGGATGGATTCCCGTAGCCTTGCACAAGACAAGTGCGATGAAATTGCGGGTATGCACATGCGAACAGGTAGACGTCGCATGGACTACGATAAATTAAAAGTAGATACAGCAAAATCCGTTATTCCTAAACCGAAGAAAGTTAACATTGAGAAACAGCAATCTTGGGTTAGGAAGTTAAAACTTCTTGTTCGGGAACACACAAAGGTAAATTTCAATGGCTCGATTTAAACCTTATCTAGCAACAGATTGGGATTCAGCTAAACAGAAATACCCCGTAGGCGTTATGCCTAAAATTGACGGAGTTCGTGGGATGAAACCGTTTGGGGAACTTGTTGGACGAAGTCTTAAATCTTTTGGCAATAGACAAGTGGCACAAGTATTTGCAGCTCCTATATACGACGGTATGGACGGTGAGCTTGCCGTCGGCGATGAAACAGACTTTGACTTATGCCGTAAAACCAGTAGTGCAACGTCTACAATTGATGGTGAATACGTTTGGACATGGCATGTGTTTGATCTGTGTGAACCGAGTGTTGCACATCTGCCGTACAAAGAGCGTTATGACATGCTCAAGAAGTACGTGGACGACTGTCACTCTATCGGTGAGTTGATGGACGTAAAGGTTGTGCCGCTGCATGTGGTCAACAACGAACAAGAACTCCTGGAGTGGGAAAATATTTGGCTTGATATGGGGTACGAAGGCGTGATCATTCGTGACCTTGAAGCGAAATATAAATGGGGTCGTAGTACGCAGCGTGAAGGCGGTTATCTCCGCATTAAACGTTTCACTGATGGTGAAGGTGAGATCATTCGTATTATCGAAGGTTGCACCAACGAGAATGAAGCTCAAATTAATGAATTAGGGCAAACTTATCGTTCAAGCCATCAAGCCAATATGATACCGAATGGTATGGTTGGTTCATTTGATGTTCGCGTTCTTACAGTACCGGAAGGTCTTGAAGGTCTTATTGAAGTTGGACAAGAGATGCGTGTAGGTGCTGGTCGCCTTACGCACGAAGAACGTAAATATTACTTTGAGCATCCTGATGAATTCATTGGGAAGATTTCTAAATGGAAATTCTTTGCTCACGGTATGAAGGACAAGTTGCGTATTCCTACGCATCAAAGTTTCCGTGATCCAACGGATATTAGTGAATAATCACGTTTGCATTCAGGGTAATTGGGTCCTAGTATTGCAGCCGTAACCACACAAGAGGTAACTTATGCAATTTACAACTACCGCTCAAGCAGTTCTGGACACTGGTGTCAAGATGCTTGTGTATGGTGAATCCGGTATGGGTAAAACCATGCTTACAGCAACTCTTCCAAGACCGTTGCTGATTTCTGCGGAGTCTGGGCTTTTATCTTTAACACCAAATAACATTGCTCGTGTATTTGGTGAAAACAGACCAGATATCTGTTACGATATTCCAACCATCACGGTTGAAAATATCCAGGATGTGGAGCAGGCTTATGTTTGGGCGACTAACCCTGCAAACAATCCTGTAGGTGAAGATGGTTTACCGCGCTTTCAGTCTCTTGCGCTGGATTCACTTACTGAGATTGCTGAAAAGTGCCTTAACAATGCGAAGCGTACTGTGAAAGATCCGCGTCAGGCTTATGGGGATCTTATTGAGAAGATGCAAACTTTAGTTCGCGCTTTTCGAGATATCCCTGGACTTAACGTGTACATGGCAGCTAAAATGTCCCGTAACAAGGATGAGTTGACAGGTATTACGTCTTACGGTCCTTCTATGCCTGGTGCAAAATTAGGTCCAGAATTACCATACTTTTTTGACGAAGTGTTCAAAATTAGTGTTGGTAAAGACCAAAATACTCAAGCAGATTTTCGTTATCTGCTGACCAGACCAGATCTGTCAAATGTATGTAAAGATCGTTCTGGTTCGTTAGAACAGATGGAATATCCACATCTCGGTGCAATCATTAACAAAATCAAAGGGGTACAATAATGGCCGGTTTAGGAATGCAATTTAACGCTGGACAACACGCAGAGCGTCAACACAATAGCTTGATGCCCGCTGGTTGGTATGTTGTTCAGATTGTAAACTCTGAGATCAAACCGACTAAAACTCCAGGCGGTGCGCGTCTGAATCTTCAGTTTAAGATTATGCAGGGTGATTTTGCTGGTCGTGTAATGTTTGGCGGTTACAACGTCAAGAACGCGAACCCTGTCGCTGTACAGATTGCAATGGAAGAACTGGCAGAGCTGTCCCGTGCTGTTAAAGTTCCAGTTTGGAACGATACCGAACAACTGCACGGTATTCCGTTCAACCTGAAAGTGAAAGTTCGTCAGCAACCTGGCTATGAGCCAAACAACGAACCTCAGATTTATCAAGCAATTGATAATATGGAAGGTGTTGTATACGCAACTAAAGCGGACATGGCTAACCTGCCTAAATCAACTCCAGCAGCGGCAGCACAGTCTCCGGCATTTGGTGGCGGTGCATTCGGTGGCACTCAGCAACCACAGCAGCAACCGCAGCAGGGTTTCCCGGGCGCATTTGGGCAGCAGCCGCAGCAACAGCAGCAGCAACCTCAGACTCAGGGGTTCCAGCAGCAACAACAGCAACAACAGCCGCAGCAGCCGGTACAGCAACAGCAGCAACCGCAGCAGTCTGGAACAGTTGATTTTAACAGTGCGGCACAATCTCAACCGTGGGCTAATGATGCGCAGCAACAGACTCAGCAGCAACCTAACTGGGCAACTCAGCAGGTACAGCCTGGAGCAGAGCAACCACAAGCTCAAGCTCAGAATACTGGTACTGCTAACCATGCAGAACCTGAAGTCCAGGATGATATCGCTAAAGCAGCTCAGACCAAGACTCCACCGTGGAAACGTTCCACTGAAGGCGATGACGCTGCACAGTAATTAAAAATCATGTTATAATAAAGCTCCTTCGGGAGCTTTATTTTTCTATATAGGATTATGATATGCCACATTTTTATCCTGCTACTAAGACAATGGAGTTATTCAATGACTGTATTGAACGAGATCAAGGATCCGCTTACAGAGTATGGCTCGGAAAAGTATTACCGCATATTGAAGACGCATATCGAGAGGGAGATGGCGGATTCCGTTCGCATCTTGGGATTAGTCTTATCGGGCAAGAATGTAGTAGAGCAATCTTCTACGGATGGCGATGGGCAACTAAACCACACTTTAACGGTAAAACCTTACGTCTATTCAATCGCGGGCATCTTGAAGAAGGTCGCTTCGTGGCCTTACTACTTACCGCCGGTATGCAAGTCATCCAACAAGACGAAAATGGCAGCCAGTATCGAGTCAGCTATCTCAACGGGCACTTTGGCTCGGCGATAGATGGTATTGTCATTGGTTGCCCAGACATGCCGCAACCTTCTACACCAATCTTGACGGAAATGAAAACGCACAATAACGATTCGTTCAAGAAACTTGTCGTTAATGGTGTGAAGGAATCTAAATGGGAGCACTATGTCCAGATGCAGGAATACATGTTGTATTATGGACTTCCAGCCGCTCTTTATATTGCAGTTAACAAGAACACGGATGAGATTTGGGCAGAGCTTGTACCGTTTGACAGTGAGACCGCAGAACGTTACAAGGACCGTGGATTTGTAATTGCATTGGCAGAGTGCCCACCACCTAAGCTCAATGAAAGTAAATCTTACTATAAATGCAAATGGTGTGACCACAAGGCGGTATGTCATAACAACAAAATGCCTGAAGTTAACTGCCGCACATGTAAGCACTCATACCCGCTTGAAGATGGAACCTGGAGATGCGCAATCAAAGTAGCTTCCGCTACTGCATACATCACTGATGGAACCGAAGGTGTGTTAACGAAGGAAGATCAGATGGCAGCATGTGGTCAATACGAAGCAGCAGATTATTACGGTGAGTAAATGTTCAAACTACGTGATTATCAGCAAGAAGCTGTAAATAGTACATTGCGCTATTTCATCAAGCATGGTGAAAAGTCAGGAAATCCTGTTATCTTGTTGCCTACAGGGACTGGTAAGTCCCTTGTAATTGCTGGTCTATTAAAGACAATTCATGATAATTGGGGTAGTACCCGCATGATGGTAATTACTCACGTAAAAGAATTGATAGACCAGAACCACGATAAGTTCAAGAAGTTATGGCCTGAAGCACCGACTGGTATTTATAGTGCTGGTATGGGTCGCAAGGATAAGAACGCAATGATAACGTTCGCAGGTATTCAGTCTGTTGCAAAACAAGCTAAATACTTTGAGGACGTTGATATTATTATAGTGGACGAATGTGACCTTATTAGTCCAAATCAGCAAACAAGTTATCAGAAGTTCTTTGCACATATCCGTGAAAAGAATCCATATCTAAAGATCATCGGCCTTACTGCTACAAGCTGGCGTCTTGGTTTTGGTTCTATTATCAAAGACGACTATGCGCCTAACGCCCTATTTGATGAAATCGTATTTAACGCGTGTACCGTAGAGTGCTTCAACTGGTTTATTGATGAAGGTTATCTGGTTCCGTTAGTACCACGTAAAACAAAGAAAGAGTATGATGTAAGTGGTGTTCACACTCGAGGCGGTGAGTTCATTGAAAGTGAACTTCAAAAGGTTGTAAACGACCCTGATGTGACACGCCACTTGTTAGATGATGCGATTAGTATTGCGGAAGAAGAGGGTAGAATGAGCTGGCTTATCTTTTGCGCTGGTGTGGACCATGCAAAAGATGTAAAAGACTATCTCAATGAACGCGGTATTAGTTGCGAAGTTGTAACTGGTGATACACCGAAAGCCTTGCGTGACCAGTACCTTATTGACTTTAAAGCTGGTCGTTTGCAGGCAATAGCGAACAACAACGTATTAACGACAGGCTTTGACCATCCGGGTCTTGACTTGATAATTGGTATGCGTCCGTCCCAATCTTCCCGCCTATGGGTTCAGATGCTTGGACGTGGTACTCGACCTGATTATGCTGATGGTTTTGATTTGACCACAACAGAAGGTCGTTTGCAAGCTATCTCCGCTTCGCATAAACAGAACTGTCTTGTACTGGATTATGCTGGTAACACAAGACGTCTTGGGCCTATTAATGACCCTGTCATTCCTAAGCGTCCAGGGCAGAAAGGAAAGTCCGCTGCACCTGTTAAAGAATGTCCAATATGTAAGACATGGAACCATGCGTCAGTTCGTTATTGTGGTGGGTTAAAACCATTCGATACAAGTAGTATGTCTCATGAAGAAATACTCTATCTGCAAGGATTAGGTTATACCATCACAAATAATAAAGCGTGTCGTGCTGGTTATTGCGGTCATGAGTTTACTTTTGAGAAGAAACTGATGGCGAGTGCTAGTACGAAAGCTATTATCAAGAATGATTTACCAGTCACTGAAGTATTGAAAGTTGATATGGTAAGTTATTATCGTCATGAGAACAGGGGTGACCGTTCTAAGCCACCAACACTTCGTGTCGATTATCTTTGTGGCTCACAAACTATTCAACAATATATTTGCCTGTTCCATACTGGCTTTGCAGGTAAGAAAGCGCGTAACTGGTGGCGTGAGCATTGCAGCTTGGCAATCCCAGCCAACATTGATGAAGCCCTCAATGTGGTCAGCCAGCTCCGTGTACCGACGCACATTTATGTCAACTTGAAGGGTAAGTTCCCTGAAGTGTTGAATAGTTGTTATGACGGTAGTGAGTTCGGTAAGAAAGAAGCAACCAATGAACGTCCGGTTGTACAAATCGCAGCAATGAATGGGTTGTCCCAGTTTGGTGGAAGTTATACGAATAAGTTTGATGAAGACGAGCAGACTGATTCTCGTACGACAGTGTTGCATTCTACGTCTAATCAACCTATTCTTACTGGTAACGGTAAAGAACTACCACCAGATTTTGATGACGACATTCCATTTTGAGGCTTATATGGCAAAGATGACTTTTAGGAGTAATGACCATTTACCAGAAGAAGGTGAATGGAAGACTTTTAAAGAGTGGGAAGAGTTAGGTTATGGTGTAATTAAAGGTGAAAGAGCTAAACGGTTTATTCATGGTGTTGCAGTTTTTCACGAAAGTCAAGTAATCAATATTGAAGATGAATTTGAAAAATATAAACGTGAGGAATTGCAAGGAATGTATTGTGGACCAGAATGGTGGAAGGATTAAATGTACATCTTAGTTGATTATGATCGGATGCAGGTATTAGCCAAGCATCCAAACTTCCAACGTCTTCATGAGTATGGGATTCTGTGTTGTAGCGAAAGTTCTGTAGTTCTTCCGTTGGAAGTTGAAGAACTATATAAAGAGTTTGATGATGTGCAAATGCAACTTTTGTACATCAACTTAACGGGTAATAAGCAAGGTGCTTTATATCCAAAGAAAATGATCAGTAAGATCATTCATTATTTTTTAAATGAAATACCGGAGACAGTAATAGATGCGGATGTGGCTGAACAAGCGGACTGGGCAATTGCTAGTAATAAAGAGGGTGAGTGCATGTACCGCGAAGGCAGCTCTGTTCCAGATTTGGGGGAGGAGCCTAATATTCAAGTACGGAATGATAGTTCATTGGAATCCACCATCATTGACGGCCCAACCGTACAAACAAACATGGGCATACAACGGGCATGGACACCGACAAAAGAGCGGCAAGGTACTAGCGCACCGGCAAACGAAAAACGTGCCGCAACGTCGCGTACAGCCGGCACTCGCGATATTATTTTCGCTGTTGCTGACGAAATGTGGAAAGAAGCTGGTGAACCTCGTGACAAGAAGGAGATCCTTCAGCTTAGAAAACAAATGATGGATCGCTTAGAGACACAAGGTGTGAAGCGTAATACATCAAGTAATACATTAGGGGTCTGGGTAAAAGAACGTGGCTTAAATTAATTAACTAAAATATTGCATAGTTCTTTTAGAGGGGTTATAGTGCAACCACTTAGAACGTAGTTCACAACCAATAACCACACTGTGAGGATTTAAATCATGGCTAAAGCGAAAACTGAAGATCAACTGTTGGCTGAAGAAGCCGCAAAGAAAGCCGCTGCGGAAGCTGAAGCAAAGAAAAAACGTGAAGCTGAAGAAAAAGCAGCACGTGAATTACAGGCTAAAGTTGACGCCGCAATGAACGAAGCCACTGCCGGTTACAATGTGATCGAAGGTGCTGTGTCCGCTGTTAAAGAACAGTTCGACACTCTGCACGAAGGTTCATTGCTGGACGAAGTTAAAGCAGTTGAAGGCGTAGTTACCGCTCAACTGAAGACCGCTAAAGAAGGTTTGAAAGCTGTTAAAGCAGCAGCACGTAAAGTTAAAGATAACGATCAACTGAAAACTGCCGTTGCAGCATCTGAAGATCTGGTTTCCGGCGTTGAAGCCACTCTGAAAGATGTTAAAGGCCGTGTATCCGCTGCCCGTGAAGCCACTAAAGCCGCTGAAAAAGCGAAACGTGACGCTGAACGCGCTGAGAAGAAACGTCTGCAAGACGAAGAGCGCGCTCGTAAAGCAGCAGAACGCGAAGCTAAGAAAGAGCCGGAACAGAACGGTATTCGCAAGCCTGGTGCTGGTACTCTGTGCCGTGCTGCATGGGACATCTTTGACGCTGTTACCCTGGAGCTGGGTCAGACTGCACCGATCAGCTACGTTCTGCCGGTTGCACTGGACAAAGGCCTGAACGAAGCGAACGTCAAAGCGGAATACGCTCGCTGGAAGAAATACATGGGTATTACTGGTCGCGTATCAGTTCCAGTACCTGCTAATATTGCACAGGCGGCCGCTAACGTAGAAATTCCGTCTCAGAAATCTGCAGAGTAATCTGTAGACACTTCGGAAACTCAGAAGGGGCATTTACTGCCCCTTTGTTATCTTACCCCGAGGTTCAAATGTTTGCACAAGCCATTATCGCCCACCACTGGGCTCAAGCCAAATTTGGAAATCATATGAAAATTATTAATACTCAGGAACCTGAGAAGTTAGTTCGTGAACGTGGTATTCTTGACGTACATTCCATTTTTCATACCATTCAAGGCGAAGGCCCATTTTGTGGTCAACCTGCCGTATTCGTTCGATTAGCTGGTTGTAACCTGCAATGCCCGGGTTGCGATACAAACTATACGTCCAATCGTAAGAAAATGAGTCACAGTGATATTTGGCAAGAGATTGTTCGTGTCACTGGTGAAGCTAAGACTAAACTAGTTGTCATTACTGGTGGCGAACCTTTCCGTCAACCTGAAGTTGTTAATTTTATCAACTACCTTATTGATATGAAAGGATACCGTGTACAGGTTGAAACTAACGGAACTATGCCTATCCCGCGTGAACTCAACTATAGCTGTGTGGTAGTATGTAGTCCTAAGGCAGCAAAGGTTCACCCTAGCGTTTCCGCTCGAGCAAATGCTTTCAAATATGTAATGAAAAGCGGAAACGTTAACGAGGAAGATGGATTACCGTTGCAGGCACTGGATCACCGTGCAACACCATTTATTGCACGCCCGCCTGTACACTTTAAAGGTAATATTTATCTTCAGCCTATGGATGAACAGGACGACAATGCTAATAAAGCAAACGCTCAAGCTGTCGTTAAATACGCAATGAAGCATAATTACATCGTGCAATTGCAGGTTCACAAGTATTTAGGGGTAGAATGAAGTTATACATATTTGAAAACGCGTGGATGGTCCCTGCCGCTAATGATCATTATGCAGGCGACGGTCAGCGTGCTAAAAGATACAATGTGTTCAACTAATAAGGTAGGTTGTTATGAATAAGTATGTTCAATTACTTGGTGAGATTGTTCCGGAAGATGTATTGAATAAGTGTCTGTTTGATGAAGACGGATTTGTAAAACATTATGTAGATACATCTTCACAGTTTGCATCTCACTCAGCTCTTGGATTTGTAATTCGAGCTGGATATGCGGTTGATGTGTTGAATGACATGAGTCCTACACTCACTGTTTTTGTCGAAGGTATGGACGTACATGATCTTATGAATTTAAAGACCGTCTATAACACTCACGTCACGCCACCACGTAATGCACTTTACAAATGGCGTATTAATACTTCTGTTAGTAAAAGCCAGAAAGTAACACAAGAAGCGGAAGTGATGGTTAAAAATCATAAAACTTCTTCTGAAAAATTAGCTGGTATCATGGAAGATGTACTTACGAGCGCCTTTAAAGTTGAGCGTAACAAAGAAGGTGAGCCGCAGGTATTCATTAGTGACGCACTTATCAAAGAGAATTGTGTCCAGGATATTAAAGCTCCACGTCCGAATAAATATATGCGCAAAATCAAAACTTTCGAATCGCATGATATTAACGGTAGCCCAATTGAAATTGATGTATGGGTTGATGTTTACGACGTAATTAAAGCATTCAATGTAACCAGTGGGCCCATGCAACATGCACTGAAGAAAGTGCTGTGTGCTGGTGAGCGCGGTCATAAGGACTTGCTGGAAGACCTCAACGACATTATTGCATCCGTTGAGCGTGAAATTGAAATGGTTAAGGAAGGTAATTAATATGTGCTCTATCTTTGGTGTTATTACTAACGGTCAACCTGAAAGTCTTATCATTCGTAACGATATCAACGATCTCATTAAAGCTAGTATCAACCGTGGTCGTGATGGTCTTGGTGTACGCTTTACGCATGGTGACCACAATATGCACCCGCAACGTATCGTCAGTGTCGGTAAGGAAACATCGCTGGAACGTCTTGTTAAAGTTGGGCGCATTGCATCTCACGCTGGAGCTATTGGCAGCTTCACGATGATTGGTAACGCTCGTGCTGAACCGACTACAGAATGGGTCGTTGAAAAGAACGAGTGGGACCAACAACCTTATCACTTAGATGGTTGGACTATTGTTCATAACGGTACTATTGCGAACGATAAAGACATTCGCACCTATGCACTACAGACTAAGATTGATAGTGCTGCAATTGTAGAACAGTTAGCAGAATGTACAGTTGAAAATCCCATAATCAGTCTTGACTACTTATACACTGTATTTGTACATGTTGTTCGTAAGTTGAAAGGTAGTTATGCAATTCTTGCAACACATGATTCTTTACCTGGGCACGTATTCACAGCCTGTAATTACCGTCCTATCTGGATTGGTCAGTCTCATACGGGTATGTATTTCGCCAGCCAAGAAGATATGCTACCTGCGCGTACTACGAAGAAGATGCTGAAACCTTACACTTGTAATGTGGTCACATCAACTGGTGTACGCAGTGAGGTTGATCTTATCCCAAATAAGCAAACTCAACGCGCGTTAGTTGTTGCCAGTGGTGGTATGGACAGCACGGTAGCAGCTCAGATGTGCAAGTCCAATGGTTTAGAGGTCACTCTCATTAACTTCCAGTATGGTTGTCGTGCAGAAACTAATGAGTTAAAGGCTATTCGTAAGATTGCGGAAGTGATGGAAGTTCCGTTAGTTGAGTTCCCAATCCCAATCTACGATAAGAAAGACAGCCCATTATTTGATCAGGATGCTGCAATTGCGGGCGGTGAAGAAGGTGCTGAGTTTGCCCACGAATGGGTTCCAGCTCGTAACCTTGTAATGCTTTCTGTCGCTACTGCATACGCAGAAGCTAACGGTTTCGACTATATTGTTCTTGGTAACAACTTAGAAGAAGCTGGAGCCTATCCGGACAACGAGCCCGAGTTTATTAACCGCTTTAATCAGGTGCTACCATTCGCTGTAGGCGACGGTAAGCGCGTTGAAGTGCTCATGCCGGTAGGTAACTTAATGAAGCACGAAATTGTCGCTACAGGTCTACGTTTAGGGGCCCCGCTTGAGCATACCTGGAGCTGTTACCGTAACGGGGATTTGCATTGTGGTACTTGTGGCCCTTGCATGATGCGTCGGACTGCGTTTAATATTAATGACACACAAGAAGTTATTAAATACGAAAGCGAGGCGTAAATGAATAAATTGAGCAGCTTGGCAAGGATGGGTATAGCCCACAAGTGTTTCGGTAATCCGATTCCTCAACAGGCTTATGATTTAATCGAAGCGGTCGAAGAAGCTATTTTGGACTTCAATCCTCAGTTAAAAGTGAATAAAGAAATTTATAAAGGCCATAAATCACTTGAAGACATGATTGAAGGTCACATATCCGTATGGCGAGATGCGTTAGAAAAACTGCATGAAGAGTCGACAGAACCGGATGATATGAGTTACTATGCTCATGAACTTAGAGCACTTGCAGAGATTGAAGCAGCAGTTAAAACAAAGTCAGGAGAATAAAATGGGTTACACTGTTATTCGTTCACATGAGATTTGCGCTGGGCATCGTGTTGTAGGGCACGAAAGCAAATGTCGCCACCTCCACGGTCACAACTATAAGTTTCACTTTAAGGTTGCGCCGAAACCTGAAACAATCCCGGGCATAGCGCCAGCAAGTATGGCAACTAAGCCTGGAAAACTGGACGTCGTCGGGCGAGTGATTGACTTTAGTGTGGTTAAAACTACGCTTTGCCAGTGGCTGGAAGATAACTGGGATCATAAATTTCTACATTGGGAGAATGATACTTTGATAGAAGGTCTAAGATCTATTGTTGGATCAGAAGACCGTTGTGGAGAGCATATTTCTGCGAGAGAGCAGTTAAATTTCTTAGACTCGCTGGTGTCCTTACCATTCAACCCAACTGCGGAAAACTTAGCTGCATATATGGTTGACGTAATTGGTCCACAACTTCTTGACGAGTATGGTGTTGAACTGGTAGAATGCACCATTGAAGAAACGTCCAAATGCCATGTCAACTATTGCAAATGATTGACCACACAAGGAAACTGTAAACCATGAATAAATTTGTTATTGCACAGCATATTGAAAATATCCTTCGTCAGATTGAAGAAAATGATTTTGGTCCTCTTCGTCCAGGGTTAGAAGAAACACCTGAACGTGTTGCTAAAGCATTTGAGACGTGGTTCGGTGGTTACAATACTGATATTGCATCTCTGTTCAAGACCTTTGAAGATGGTGGGGAAAACTGTAATGAAATGGTCATCGTCCGCGATATTCCAGTTTATAGCCATTGTGAGCATCATATGGCTCCCATTATCGGTCGTGCTGTTGTGGGATATGTACCAAATGGGAAAATTGTTGGGCTTTCTAAACTGTCTCGCGTCGTAGATGCGTTCTCTCGACGTTTGCAAGTCCAGGAGCGTTTAACTAACCAAATTGCGGATGCTATTGTAGAACACTTAGACCCGAAAGCTGTGTGTGTTTACATCGATGCAAAACATATGTGCATGGAGTCGCGCGGTGTTAAGCAAGTGTGCGGAAGCTCTACCATCACTAAGGCGTTTCGTGGTGCGACAGCCTCCGGTGAATTTGGCATTGAGACGGAGAATGGTTATATTTGGCGTCGGGAATTTCTTGAAGCGTGTAAGAAGTAACTGATTTGCGAATCATACATTATCTTTAATATAATAAGCGCCTACGGGCGCTTATTTGTTAGGTGAACAATGCACAGAGAAGATATCAACTATACCTTTCAGATTTATATGGCTGCCGTATATACGAACAGCTATAAACCGGGAATGAACCGCTATGTTAAACTCAACGAACAAGAAAAACGTGTTGTCGAAAATATTCCAAACATTCTTGAATCCTGGCACTACGTTGGAAAGCAATCATATGTTGATGCCATGCGTGCCGATGGGGCCAAGATATTCCTCGACTCCGGAGCGTTCTCAGCTTACACTTTGGGAGTTACGTTATCAGTTAAAGAATACTGCGATTACATCCAACGAAACATAGATATTATTCGTGTAGAAGATGGTTCACTTATGGCGTCCGTACTCGATGGTATCGGTGATCCACTTCAGACATGGCGTAACCAGGAAGAGATGGAAGCCAGAGGTGTAAGACCTTTACCATGCTTTCACGCGGGTGAACCTTTTGAATACCTGGACCATTATGTGCGTAATTATGAGTATATCACGCTCGGTGGTCTTGTTGGAGCGAGTACGCAACAACTCCAAATATGGCTGGACAGGGTATGGGATAAACACCTTGTAGACGGTAGTGGACGCGCAAAGATTAAAGTTCACGGATTTGGTATTACATCTCGCCCACTTATGGAACGTTATCCGTGGTACTCTTGCGACTCGTCCTCCTGGATCCAATCTGCGGCGTTTGGCGCTATTGAGACGCCTAAGTGGGGTCCAATGCAGGTGTCCGAAAAGTCTCCGTCACGTCACTATCAAGGGCAGCATATCTGTAATCTTTCAGAAATAGAACAGAATAACGTTCTACGCTACTTAGAGGAGTCAGGTTTCACATACGAGCGACTTTCAACGATATACGAATCACGCGCTGCATACAATTTATGGGCGTATGGTGTGGTCAACGCTATGATTCTTGCTAACCACAATGGGAAGTTCAACGAACGTCTCCAGGATTTATTTGACGAGTAAGGTTACTTATGGATTTACTTGATGCTTTAAAGTTTGTTCAGGGTTCTGTAGCTAAGAAAGAACTCCAGGAAGGTTTAACTCACTTCCGTATTGTTGACGGTACTGTTCGCGGGTTCAACGGAACTATTTCATTGTGTAGTCCAGTACCTTTGAACATTGACTGTACACCAAAAGCCGAACCGATGCTCAAGGCTATTGCAGCATGTGACGAAGCTGTACAGATGACAATGTTAGCGAACGGTAAGTTGAGCATTAAGTCCGGTGGCTTTAAGGTTAGTGTAGATACTCTTCAGAAACCAACTGCACACGTAGAGCCAGAAGGAACAATTCACGAAATAGACGGTCAGCTTTTTCTCAACGGTTTAAGCCGCGTAACGCCGTTTATAAGCGACGATGCTTCCCGCCCATGGTCTTGCGGCGTGCTGGTAAAACAGGGCAGCATGTACGCGACCAACAACGCCAGCATTATACAATATTGGTTCGGTGCTGTATTCCCTGTCGATTGTGTTGTACCACGTATGGCCATCAAAGAGCTATTGCGCATTAAAAAGCCACCAGTAAGAATTCAATGTACAGATACCAGTATGACATTTCACTACGAAGACGGTTGCTGGTTGCGTACCCAATTGCTGGAATTAAAGTGGCCCAACATTGACAAGATAATTGAGCGTACAGAAAAGGGGTCTGACGTCTATACGCTTGATACTGAGCTTTTTAACTGCTTAGAGAAAATAAAACCGTTCTGTGAACGCGATGGGCGTATTTATATGGAAAATGGTGTTGTGCGTACCCATTACAACGAGCTGGACGGTGCTAGTGCAATGTACCGTGAATCCAAGTCAATTGGCGTGTATAATATAGATCTTATTATGCAGTTGAAAGGACTTGCAACGGATTGGGACGCTTCTCGTTTCAATGAAAAGGACGAAAGGGGTCTTTCAACTCCTATTATTTTTTATGGTGAAAATCTACGTGGGGTAATTGTAGGATTTCGTCTATGAGAAAAGATGCTATTGGTTTCTTTTGGGAGGATTTACCTCCTGCTAAGAAAGAGAAGAAACAGAAAGTAAAACGTCAACCAGTTGAAAGGGTATGGGAGCGCCCAGACTACCTTCCAGGTCTTGATGCAGCAATGCGTTTTGCAGCTAACGATCCGCGTATGACAGACGGTGAGTTAGTGGAGATGTATTTTGCACAAGAAACGTTTGTATACGATATTGAATGCTATAAGAACTATTTTCTTGTGGCATTCAAAGGGGTTAAGTTCGGTAAGGTTTATTATCTAGAAATGACTGCCGGTCAGACACTTGACACGGAAAAGTATGAATGGATAATGAAGAACTTTCGTACCGTTGGTTTCAACTCAAGAAACTACGATAATACGATGACATTCCTTGCCATTGCTGGTCTCACTGTCGACAAGTTGAAAGAAGCAAGTGACAGGATGATCCAGGAAGAGTGGGCTCCGTGGGACATTCTTAACAGCTTTGGCGTAAAACAGTTTTGGATTGACCACATTGACGTTCAAGAAGTAGCTCCTGGCTTCGGTTCACTAAAGCTGTACGGTGGCCGTATGCACATGCAGAAGCTCCAGGACTTACCATTCCCGGCGCACTGGGCGCTGTCCATAGAACAGATTGCTATTGTGCGCTTCTACTGTATTAACGACCTTGATACAACAATGGCTCTGTTTAACTCACTGGAAGAGCAGATTCATTTACGTGAGATTATGAGTGAAGAGTATAAAGTGGATCTTCGCTCTAAATCTGATGCACAGATCGCAGAAGCTGTAATCCGTCATGAGATGAAGGAAATGTTGGGCTTCGTACCACAGAAAGGGATGGTGGAAGTCGGCAGAACCTTCAGATACAATCCTCCAGTGTGGTTAGGTTTCCAAACGCCACTAATGAAGTCCGTATTTCAGGTGGTGCTTGACAGTTACTTCCGAGTTGCAGAAGATGGTAAGATTAAGCAACCATCTACAATGAACTCTCTGAAGTTTACGATCAACCAGACAACTTACAACATGGGTATCGGTGGTCTGCACTCGTGCGAAGAGTTGATGGAGATTGTACCATCTGAAGATGAAGAGATGTGGGATGCTGACGTAACATCATACTACCCAATCTGTATCATTAACCAGCAACTATATCCTGAACACCTGGGCCCACGTTTTATCGATATCTTCGTTAAAATCGTAGAACGACGTATTGCAGCTAAGATGGCTCATGACGATAAGACCGCACAAACTCTTAAGATCGTTATCAACGGTTCCTATGGTAAGTTCGGTTCACCGTTCTCTATCCTGTATGCACCGCACCTTATTATCCAGACTACGCTCACAGGTCAGTTAGCTCTGCTTATGCTCATTGAGACACTGGAGCTTAATGGTATCCAGGTCGTTAGTGCTAACACGGATGGTATCGTTATTAAACCTTGCAAGGCTAAGAAGCAATTAATGACAGATATCATTAAGTGGTGGGAAGAGACAACTGGCTTTGAAATGGAACTGAACCAGTACCTGCGTCTTAACTCTGCAAACGTTAACAACTACGTCGCAATCAAAGCGGATGGTAAAGCCAAGCGTAAAGGTTGGTTCGCAGAGACAGGCCTTGCTAAGAACGCGGAAGGTGAGATCATTATGGATGCTGTGGTTAATCTCCTCCGTGACGGTACACCAATTGCTAAAACTATCACAGAGTGTCAGGACATTCGTAAGTTTGTTTGTATCAAAACAGCCAACGGTGGCGCTGCGTGGAATAGTGAGCCATTAGGTAAAGTCGTTCGCTGGTATTATACAAAAGAGGAAGTACCTGAAATACTGATAATCAAAAGTGGTGGTCGTGTTGGTAAGACAGCAGGGGGTAAACCTATGATGGAACTCACTGACCAGCTACCGCCAGATCTCAACCACGAAGTGTACATAGCTAAAGCGGAAAAATTGCTGGAAAAACTCGCATACGCCGCTTAATAAAAAGTGGGCCAATACGTTTGTACTGGCCCACAATAAAATGCCCCAAAATGCCGCACGTTGCCTCTGCTTATTCTTCTTTTTCTTGTTTTTTATTTGATTCTTGGATGCCTAGTACAGCCAAGACCTTCACAGCAATACGTTGTGCAATATCAACTTGTTGTTGAGTTAACTTACCTGAACTCATTACAGACATGATGCCAGATAACGAGCCCATTGATTTAAAATCATTAAAAGCAGATTTCAGGATATCCAATTCCGAGTGGCCTTCATCTACTACAACATGAGCTCGTATTGCTAGTTGTTTTACTACTTTATCGATACCTTCGTTCTTTGTCATTTGACTTCACCTTTCTGCTCTGGCTTGACCACAGTTTGCGGTTGAGGTTGCGTCTGAGGTTCTGGAGTTTGCGGTTTCGCGTGTAATACGCTCTGATCAATCGTCGGTGGCCATGGGCTAATGCTCTCACGGGATTCTACAGGCTGCGCTGGTTCCAGACCTAAGAACTTACTTACGAATTCACCTGCAAAGTCAGAGTTATCGCTCACATATACGTGCATACGATCGAGATCGGATTGGCTAATGGAGTTCGGAGCTATTGTGATCTTAAACTGGTGGAAGCCAACATACATCACATTCACTGGACGTTCGATAGTACCTGGCGTTGGTGGTATCACACCCATTATCCAACAATAATGAACCCGACCATCTGCCATAGGTTCGCAACCAGCATTTAGCCAGCTGACCTTTTGGTGCGGAAACGCAGTCGTTGAATCGGTAGCGTCCCGACGTAACGCCCATTCAACGCCGCCAACGCTGATGGAACTTTTCGGTTTCATACCATTGAATTGAGTAACGCCCATACCATTGTTTATGTTCTGCATGTCGGCTTCCTATCTTTTACATCGCTTTCATTTTCTTGAGTGCGCAAATACAGGCCGCCGCAAGATCAGTTAGTTCTTTTTCTACACCAGTATGTGAACCTTCAGCTTTCTTTTCCATCAATTCACGATACTCCATTTCGACAATTGACATCATGCCGCCGGACTTGCTACTGTACGCCGCCCAAGTTGACGGAGGCTGTTCCATCCGCTGATGCACATCTGCCATAACTGCCATAGATTCATGATCTCCAGCATGAAGTTTATCATGTTCATGATACTCCTCTTTATGGTGTTCGTCCGTCTTGTAAACCAGATGAGGTAAAGCAATTGACGGAAGACGAACATGTGGTAACGCAAACGTGGCTATCTTGATGTGACCCATATGTTTGACCTCTTTTTAAAAACGCCCCGCGAGAGGCGTTTAGTTGACCACACTTTAGGATCTTATCAACCACAGCAACCAGTCGGCGGAGTCGGAGGAGTTGGCAGCTTGAAGTTAACGAGCTGTTCAACCTGATCGATTTGGCACTTCAGTTTCGCGGTCTGAGCCTGCTGAGAGATCAGGAAATCACGTGACTGGATCTGAGACTTCAGATCACAAATCAGGATTGCTTGACGATCTGCTTCTTGTTTCAACAGCAGAGCGCGGGTTTCGTTACCCTGACGTTCGATGTTGAGGTTGGTTTCGCAGCAACACTCTTGAGCTCGTAATTGAGCTTCATAAGCGATACGCTGTTGTTCATAGGATTGAGCGCAGATAGCGTTAGCGATCTGGTTAGTACCCTGCTGAACCTGATTATTCAGACCAGCGAAGCCCTGCACTGATGCCAGCAGGTTTTGAGTGTTCTGCTGAGTGATACCGTTAAAGGTGGAAGCAGCAGAACGCTCTACAGTCAGGTTAGTACCATTCTGACCCTGGATAGTCTGCAGAGTACCGTTGTTGATAGCTTGCAGAATAGCATTGGTGTCAATTGATGATTGAACTTCTACAGGGCCAGCACGACCACCCCAACCACCCCAACCGCCACCACCCCAACCATTTCCGATCCACGAACCGATTAAGCCACCGATACCACCGCCAACGGCCGCTGCACCAGCTTCACCACCGAAACCGCCACCTAAACCGCTCGGAATAAGAGTCATGTCAGACATATGGATTCCCCATTCAGATTGTTAAATTTATGTAACTCTTACGTTACAGAGCAAGCATATAGCAAAAGTGGGAAATCACAAGGTAAAGCGTAAAAATGATTTGTAAATATTGAAAATAAAAATTATCCGCTGGTCGTTGGACTTACAGCGGATAATTATTTATATCAGGCTAATGGAGGTCGTTACGACATGTATTATTCTGGAGTCTCAGGCCAGATAATATTCTGTGGATCATTTTCGTTTATACGGTTAACAAGTACGCGAAACTTTCTCCAGGAATCCAGCATTGAACTTTCTTCGTCGGTAGCTAGATTATAAGTCACAGCATCTTGTAAAATACTAATTTTATAATCTGCTAGATTAAGAAGGTCCGTCTTATGCTGTGTTGCATTTGCAACCAACTTAGCACGTTTTGCGTCCGGATCGTCTACCCACATATCGCCGTTCCACTTCATGTACTCACCATCGGGAGCGATATAAGTTACATTATCCGGAAGTGAACCAATTGTGGTTATCACTAAAGGAAGTCCTGTATCTTTATCATATACAACTTTCCCTCGGTGATCTTCACGTAGGATCCACACTTGACTTTCTGGTTTAAAAATTGCCACATAATTTTCTGGAGCCACTGGTGGCTCGATATCTGTACAACCTGCGGGAAGACCTGTATTGGCTACCACATAAGCCTCACGGGTTCCCACATATTCGCCCGTATCGCCAGAGTAGTCGTACACGGTTACAGTTTGGTCTTCATTACTCATTTCAAAAGACATTAAGCAGCCCTCACAATATAGTTGAATGCAACGTTCTTAACGGTGTTTTCTGTGTTACCCGTTGCGTTAACTGTAACACCGTGGCTGTGTGAACCTAAAGCGACTGTGTGCGTGTGTGCGCCTATACCAACTGTATGTGTGTGAGCACCAATACCGACAGTATGTGCGTGAGCACCTGCGCTTGCAGCAGTGCCGGACAATGAGTGACTGTGGTTGCCCTGACTGTCTGTTTTCGATAAATAACCAGCACCCTGTACGTTGGTTCCTTTAACCGTGGATAAACTTCCTGAAACGGTTGTTGTTCCATACTGGCTCCAGCCACTACTGTTCATCCTTAAACCACCTGTGTGGGCATGAGCGCCAGCGGCCCCTGTTGAACCGCTCAGACTATGTGTATGCGCACCCGTGCTATTACTTGTCTTAGTACCGTAGTCGAAGCTACTTGTCGTCTTAGTACCGTAGTCGAAGCTGGAAGTTGTTTTGCTTCCAAGATCAACAGATGCAGTAGATGCGGTGTGGGTATGTGATTTCACACCATCAGCTTCTGTAGAAAGTACGTCACGACCGCTTGCAGGCTTACCTTTGATGGTTTGACCACGCATGTCCGGTAGTACGCCCGACGGGTATGCAGCAGCCAATTTCGGGTATGCAGCTTTATCGAATGCCTGCCCTTGCATCACAATATAACCGGACGGAGGTGTATCCGTAGGCCACGGTAATGGAACACCTACAGGTAGAGCTTCACCAGACGGAGGTGGGTTCTTTTTGGTGTAAATTTGATCCCAATCTTCTTCGAAACCGTAACCATCACGCGATGTACGATACCAAAGACCACCATTCCTATACATAGCTCTTATCTGCAAAGAAGGTGTTGAGGAGCCAGCATTTTGATAGTAATGCACTACAAGATCCGAGCTGCCCTTTCTCACATGGTTATAGACACCAGATATAGCGTTCCATGGGACGCTGTTATTGTCTATATCATCTTCTACATTAATAATACCTGTTTGTCCTAAGGCAAACGCATTCACGTTTCTAGGTGGAATCGATATATCTCCACTACCATCAAAAAGCACATTGGCAATCCTACGTGCTGTCTGTAGTTTGGTGGCAGTTGCCGCGTTACCAGTTGTGTTCTGATTACCTTGGATGTTAACGCCTGGAAGATTGACATCAGCAGTACCGTCGAATGAAGCGCCACCAATTTTACGCGCTGTCTGTAACTTCGTTGCACTGGATGCGTTACCATTTACACCTTGACCGGCATTGAGCTTAGTGCCAATGGTGAACTCACCAGTAGCGTTATCAATCATAAATGGTCTTAGATTGTTCCAACCACCGTATTGATCGCCTTTAGCAGTAAAGAGAAGATAGGTGTTGGCACCATCGTTCCGCCAAAACGCACCGTAGTCCCCACCAATCATACGGATCTGATTTTCACCACGAGCTACGATTTCACCATTAGCGTAGATTTTATTACCACTAATATCTGCATTTGTGAGGAGTGCGTGCGAACTATAAAACCCTCTACCAGTTGAGAAATCAAGTATAGTATCAGCGGAAACGCATTCTGTTTTAGGATTTGTGGCGCCCCATTTGTAAGTTGTTTGCCCGACAACATAATCGGCAGACGGTACAACAACAGATAAGCCTTCTTCTACATATACAGAAATAGGAAACGCTTCACCTTCGACATAGAATACACTGCTCACATCATCATCTTTGTTACTCATCATAATGGAATGAATAGCACGTTCACTTGCAGTATATGCGTGAAACATTCCATAAGCATATTTTCCTCTGTCAGTCCAACCACCGGGCATGACAAATCCGTTGAACTCGCAGTTGTTGAGTCTATGGTTTCCTGTTCTTGAACCTGTACTTATCGTTACCCTAGATGCTAATTCATCGGTGAATTTAGCAGAACGACGAATAACCACAGGATAAAACTTACCTGCTTCAACTCCTGCGGGCGCATTCACTGTCAAATACTTCATTCCTCGTTTAGCGGCCATATCAGTCTTGCTGGCAGCATTAATGTTGCTCAGGAAGCGAGCCTTGTCTGGGATATCCGCACCGTTTTGATTCTTCTGCAATGCACCAAGAGCTAAGTTAACAGTCTCCCGTAAACCAACGTTATCAATGAACAGTTGTTTATTGGGAATGTCAGCACCGTTCTGATCTTTGGCCAACTTACTGTTAATAAGTGTGGTCATCGTCGTTGCAAAGTTCGGATCATCACCAAGAGCGTCAGCTAACTCCTTCAGAGTGTTTAACGCGTCTGGTGCATCACCAATCAGTGCGCTTATAATTTGGTGTACAAACTGAGTTGTAGCAATCTGATTGTTATTAACTTCAGGTGCTGGAGTTGGTGCTGTCGGTACACCAGTTAAATTAGGACTGTTTGACGGAGCTTTAGTATTAGCAACGTCCATGACTGTTTTAACAGCCTTTGGTGTAGCTGCCAGGTTCTCGGCGGTGCTGTTAGTATCATTGCTGAGACGAACGACACCTTTAGTAGTTAAGGTTGCGTCTTCAAGATTGATTGCACCAGCGATCTCTTCCGCACGTTCAGCGGCAGCTTCCGAGCGTAAAGCAGCAGACTCGGATCTTCCAGCTAAAGTACCAGCATTAGTTTCTGAAGTCTTAGCGTTGGTTTCGCTCGCTTTAGCTGCGGTAGCACTAGCAGCAGACTCACCAGCTTTATCAATTGCAGTCTGAGCGGATGCTGCCGCATTAGTTTCAGACGTAGAGGCGGAAGCTGCCTTCTGTGTTGCAACTGTTTCGCTTGCTTTAGCTGCGTTAGCTGCGGTCTGTGATTCACCAGCAGAAGTAGCGGACTCAACTGCGCTTGCTTTGGATGCGTCTTTTGCGGCCTCAGCAGCTACTTTCGCTTGATTAGCATTGGTTGCACTTGCAGACGCTTCCTTTGCTTTAGTATCAGCCAAAGCTGCATTGTTAGCAGATGCAGTTTCTGACGCTTTAGCATTGTTAGCAGAAGTAGTTGCAGCGTTTTTGAGAGCTGTTACTTCAGCAACACCATCTTCTTTAATATGTTGCGTGTCTGTCTTTAATTGTGCAACTTCAGCTTTCAATCCTTGCACAGCAGTAAGAGCCTGTTGCGCTGATGTAGCGGAACCAGCCGCTGCGTTCTTGGATTGCAATGCGGAAGACGCACTGGCGGCAGATTCCTGTTTTGACAGCAGAGCCGACGCTGCATCTGTTGCAGCAGAGTTTTTACTGGTCTCTGCATTAAGCTCGCTCTTCTTAGCATTAGCAGCAGATTCAGAAGCCTGCAATGCAAATTGCTCAGAGTTAGCGACCAGTTGCTTTATCTCCTGAAGTATTTCAGGTGTTGTTTCTTCTGGAGCCCATTTAGTAAGATATGCGTTAAGTGAACCGTCTTGACTATCAGCATAGACTACAATGTCACCAGCTTTATATGGTTCCTTACCTTCTGGTCCAATGATAACCACATAATGGCCGGTGTTCACCGTGACGTCGTAAGCACCTTGTGAATCGGTCTTAAATACCGCTTTACTTCCACCTAGAACTACAATAGTATTGCTTCGTGCAAGTAAGAAGACGTTTGCATTGACGATTGGTTTATTCAATCCATCAACTAGAATACCATGTAAACGAATTGCCATAATATTTCCCACTTTATTTAACTTACTCAACACAACAAGTATATTAAAATTGAACCTTGTCAACAACACAAAGGAGTCCCAATGAAACGCGCTCTGATTATACTCACATTTTGCTTGTCCCTCACCGCATGTGGTAGTGGCCTGAATACCGGTAAACCGAATTCCGGCGTTATCCCGAAACCTTTGGATCGAGATGATAACGGTTCTTTGATTTACGATACCGAAAAGCTCCCAATGACGGGGCAATGGTGTCAGGAGATTGATCACGAATACCGACGAATTGGTAGTCCTTCCAACTGTGTTATAGATTACTAAAAATAACCCCGCATTAGCGGGGTTTTGTTTAACCAGTGAATGAACCAGATCCGTGAGAAACAATAATAGTAGGCGAGGTTATAGACGCCCCTCTATTGTTCTGAGCAGAAACTGTGATTCTTACCGTAACGTTTGGACCAGTTACAACAGCAGAATGCATGATAAGTCGTTCTACATCCTGTACGCTGGAAGAACCCTCGGATCCGTTAATGTTTATCGTACCTGCACCATTCCCTCTCACGTTTGCTATAACACAGACGTGTCTTGCGTGCCCTGAGGAGGATGAATCCTTATAAGTCATTACCTTTTCCAGTACACCGTCATTAGACCGGCTCACATTCGTCCCTGTGTGCATATTTGCAATGTCCCCGATAAAACTTTGCGCTTCTACAGTTCCTTTGAATTTACCGCTTGTTGCTTGTATCTCGCCAGTAAATCTACCGCCACTAGCATATACTACACCTCTGACGGTCACATTGTTGAATTCAGCATCCCCAGCTTTATTCAACTTCCAACCAGCGGAACCGGCTACATAGTTGTTAGACTGAATGTAGTTACCGATCTTAGCGTTATCAATGGAACCGTTCTCAATGAACGTCGCCTTCATAAACACTTGACCGTTCTTAACTGCAAATGCTAAATCCGCTGTGCTGTTAGTTGGGTTATAGATAGCGAAGTTGTTGGCGTTGACCATAAAGTAAGATTGGATAGCTCCACCGGAACCTTCCATACCTAACTGAATACCAGCAACGTATTTCTGACCTTTACTATCTACCTGGATCTTAGCGCCCCACTGAGCGTTAACGTTACCTTCAAGGTCTACAACGGACTTACTGACTTCTTGTACGGTAGCTTTGACCACATTAATCTGTTGGCCGTTAGTCTCAATTAGCTTACCTTGAGCATCTATTAACTGCCCCTGTTCATTGATTGTGACGCCTTGTTGCTGTACTTTACCGTCAACAAGGACTACAGATTGTTGCACTGTATCTATTGTCTGAGTTAAGCGCCCCTCAGACGTCTCAATTTGGTTGTCCACATATCTCTTGACACCGTCGCTAACGTTTCCAATCTCAGCTATAAGTTCTTTATAGGTGTTAGTACCTTTGAACTCTGTGTCAATCTGTGGAATAAGGCCAGCAGCGTCAGTAAAGCATCTTGCAGCCACCTCTACGAAAGAGGAAGAACCGAAGGCGTTAATTGCTCGCACATACCAGTAATAAGTGTGGTCATTGAGCAATCCTTCCGAAGTCCACGTCGTACCCATGCCAGCACGGGTAGCCTGTTTCTCTACCACATCTACAGCGGTGGATGGTAATCTTGTTTCACCTGACGTCCAGAAATCATATTGCGTACTAACGTTCGCTAAATCTGCGGATTTTGGTTTCAGTGTTACTGCAAAGTAACCTTGCGTTACTTCAACAGATGTAGGAGCAGAAGGCGCCTGAATGTTAAATTCAAGATATGCTTCAGGGCTTGTTGCGCCGGTATACGCTACAGCTTTCACATGTGCTGTATAAGCGCCGCGAATAAGCCCCGTAATTCGCGTGCTCTGGCCCGGTACTTGCACCGTCAATACGGTAGCACCGTCTTTCTTAATTATTACGTTGTTGTACGCTACAGCCATTATATTTTGCCACGACAGAACGCCCTGTACAACATCGCTAATCTGCAAGACTTCATATTGCAGGTTCTGAGGTTGCATAGCGCCACCAGTAGGAAGATCAACTAAATCTGGTCTGTTTACAGGCTTACCAATAGCGTCATCCCACAAGTCAGGGAAGTCTTGGCGCACAGTTACAGTGACACCACCTTTCGGGTCAAACTGCCACTTAATGACTCGCATCTCTACTTTGTTCATTCCAATATTAGGAATGTCGACGTAAACATACATGCCTGGACGGAAGCGATACCCACGCATATTACATGGTATCTCAATAGAACGACCGATGCGTTTGCGTTTCAACGTCAAGTTAGCTAGACGTTGCGCCTGATATGGGCTTGCCACAAAACGATAGTCTACGTCCTGTGTGATCTCTTGTCCGTCTTGTTGTATCCATTCCGCGACACTTACAGGAGGGAAATCCGCTTCCTGATAGTTTTGCAGAGGATCTATGTAAGTACCAGTAATTGTATTGGTGCGTTCTTTAAAAGCCGTTTCAGGAGTGATTTTAATGTCACCAGCAATACAGCTTGTGTCAAGTGTTAGTTCAGGAGGACCATAATATGCACCGACAAGAATACCATGTTTACCGCCAATGTAAGTTAACTCGCCACCGCAAGCGTCAAGCATGTCCTCCAGAATTTTGGATGGAGCTTCGTCAATATCAAACTCACCATTTATGGTGTAACGAGGTTCATATGTGTTATCCGCGTTCTTTACACTTTCGTCACAGATATTGGCAGCTTCCTTGAACTGATCCCAAAGAATGGCATCATCAGAGCGCTTTAAGTACACTCGCAAGTAATCTAGAATAACTAAAGCTGCGTTATTACTAAATACCATTTTACCAGTTCTAGGATCTAATACTTTACGGCCTTTCTTAAGACATTTAACGTTAGGTAGTCCTGACGGGAATTTTTCAGAATCGAAGACAAGGTTTAATTGCATCCAGCAAATGCCTTTACCAATCATATCACGCTTCCATGATGGGCAACGATTCAACATATCTTGACTAACGGTAGTAGGGTTATTATGTATTATATACTTCGCTTTATCACCAAAAGTTTCGATAGCGTCATCACCTAACCACACTTGTCCTACGCCTGTCAGCTCATGGCCTGCCAATACAAGCGCCAGCGTTAGCTTTTCGTGGTTCTCACCATGTTTATTGTTGTCCTGTACTCCTGGTTCTTCTTCCGCAAATACAAGAACACCACTAGACACAGTAGTCCCATAAATTACGGTTCTTGCAGCGGCCGCAGCTCGGATTACTTGTTTACGTTCGCTCTGAGGTGTATAGGAGTCAAAGTTATAGCTCTGAGTCTTTGTAAGTAGAGCTCCAGCGGCACTGGCAGCAATACCAATCACAAGCGCGGTAGTAGCTGTGATAATACCTGCCGCTGCCCCAGCGGCTGCACCAATAGCAACTACAGCTCCAATTATTGCTGGTGGCATTTACACCCTCCACGCGTCTGTAATTTCGACGTCCGTCAGTTTAAAGGTAACAACACCATTCGGGCCCATCGCCCAAATGCAACCAGTCCACAACACCCCAGCAGTTAAGCCAAGATCTCCGTTAAATGTCACTACGTCCCCACGTTGAGCAAACTTTCTGTCTACACGAACTGGTAAGAATGAGTCTAGAACCATTGCAAGGGATGTGTCTTTAACTCGTTTTAGCATAAAGCGTTTGCAGCTAATCTCCGAGTCATATTGACCAATAACTTCATCTGCAATCTTTGTACCATATTGAGCATCAATGCACTTAGCAGCAAAGATGCAGCAATCGTTTTGACCCCATTGGAATGGAACTTCTTTGAGGGAGTTAACTGTGGTTAGCAATCGCATCTGCCAACCTGGAGTCTTACTCGTAAATGAATCCTGGCGCATCTTTTTTACTTCCCCAATAAATTGAACGCTCTGCCATCTGTGCAACATATCTAAAGAAGCGATCTCCCGGATGTAATCGCTGTTGACTTTCATCCGTATAACGATCTGGTATACCAGAAGACCACTTTTCAAAGATGTTTGACACAGTGTAGGTGATTGCGTTAGTTGTGCCCGCTTGCATAGCAGTATCACTAATGAAACCTTCAAAGAGGACGTTAGCGTTAGTCACCTGCCCTCTTTCATCCATAGTAGCAATATAACATTTCACATCGCGTCCTACGCAGTTTTCATTGAGTGTCTGCCCAACAAGTGTCATATCAAGTCCGCTTAATGTAAGAGACATTGTACTTGCACTGGTAGTGTTCTCTTCTGTGACACCACCTACATCACCAAGATTACCGACACCAACGAATGTCTGCCCATCAATGGATAATACACCAGTACCAGAATGGACTCTTGTTGTTCCAGACTCGAAATAAATTGCGACTGCAATTATCATCGTGACGCTAGGTTGTTCCATAGAGTCCAATAAAGAGTCACTGAACGGACTAAATATCATTTAAAAAGTCTCCTCAAACTCTAACGTGAACGAGTTATTGAATGCAGGTTGACGGGACACACCATTTGTGTTATCAGATAAACGAAACAGTCCAAACGGGTTTTCAGTCTCTATCTTAGCCCCATCAGGTGGAACATTTCTTAACATAGGTGCAAAGTACACCGTAGCAAGACCACTAGCATCACTCCACACATCTTCTGTAACAAGTTTGAGTTCATTGTTGACAGTAATGTAATCACCTTCTTGCAGAACAAGACGTTTAGCGAGCCAACCTCTTGACTGTATCTGTGTTCCGGTATTACTTGCACCTTTGACCACAGGAGTCCCAATTGCCGGGCGTCCCCATCTACCGAAGTCGTGCAACTTTATCATGCCAACCATACCATCCAACTTAGCGATAAGAACTTCTAGCTTTCGGGATTCCCAATCGTCCAAGTTATTAAATTTAAGACTCGCCTTCCAACGTGATCCTGGATATCCTACAACCTGTGAAGCCCCGTTGAAGGGGCTTGTAAATTTTACAGAGTTAGATACGAGATCCCAGTCCATCGTAGAAGGTCTTAAGGCTTCAGGCCAGGTTAATATCGCCATCTTTACCCCAACGCTAATTTTCTGATTGATCCACGGTTAGCAAAGTCTTGGAGTACCATGTTATAACCTTGCTGGGCGCCATCTCTCGCAGCTTGCTGAACTGCACTTTTCAAAGCTGCATCACCATTACCCTGGATATTAAAGTTCTGGTTAATGATAACACCCCCACCCGAATTATTGCCAGTATTTGATTGACCCTTCATAAAGTTAGTAAAGTCCGCGTTCTGTTGGGGGCTAAGAACTCGTTCACCTTTGTTCAGAAGCCACGTACCCTCTTCTGGAACGTTCGCTATACCATCGTGAGCCATACCAGTAAGAGCGACACTAGACAATGTCGAGATAATGTTAGCACCAGCGGCCGCAATAGTTGCGTAGTTGGCCATTTTCTGCATCGGTGTCAGTGCTGTCGGGTCAGCTAACACCTGCGACAGTGCGGTAGTGATACTTAACATCGACTGTGCAATACTGAACGATTTAGACAGTGCGAACATAACCCTGTAAGCACCACTAGCATCATCACCAGCAGCCGCCATAATTGTGGTCATTGACCCAGCCATAGAGCTTAGACTTTCAATGTAAGCCATTGCTGTCTGGTTCTGTGCGAGCATCTGCTTCTGAGCGTACTTCAACTGAATGTCATGTCGTATGCGCTCATAGTTTTCTTTGATAGCTGTTAGTTGCTCTTCTTTACCAGTAGCTAATTCAATCGCTGTTTCATACTGGGATTTAAGTGTTGCAAGTTCAGCAGCTTCTTGATCCGCAGCTTGTCCAGCGGGGTTCAACTCGGATTGCATCTGCGCACGTTTTGTATAATAATCCGCTTGCAGATTTAATCTAGCCGTATATGCCTGTTGCTCTGTCAATAAACCAGCTTCGAGCAACTGGTTTATTTCTTGCTGGGCTTCTTTGTATGCACGCACCATTGCAACGCCTGGCTTATACTGCTCCGCCAGTTCTGCACGTTTCAAATCGTACTTACGCTGGATGGCAAGTAATGCGTTCTGTAATTCTTCTTCTGATGCTTTAGCTCGTTCAGCTTTATCGCGAATAGCACGAACTTCGGCTTCTTGCTGTAAGTTAAGACGCTGTAGACCAGTAGCACCACGCGCTTCCACACGCTCATATGCTTTATCCCATTGTTCAGCATAACGTGCGGCAGCTTTGCTGTCTTTCTTATTCTGACGCTCTTTTTCTTGCTGTTCATGGATCTTCTTCTGAGCATCGTAGTTCTTTCCAGATAAATTGAGAAGTTCAACTAGTCCTTGTTGCTCATCTGTTAATACAGCAGTTGCGTCAGCATGTCCGCTGATATAGTTCTTAATGAACTTTTCGTTTTCTTTATATTTCTTGCCGAGAGCTGTCTGAGCATCTTTCAGGATACTTGCTTGTCGTGCATGTCCAGACATCTTCAATTGAGCGACATCTAACTCATTATTTTGAGCCTGAATTGCACTCACTAACTCCTGTGAACGACCAGCAGCAGAACTGATGTTAATAGTTAATTGCTCGTTTTCTGCTTTGAGTGCGTCAGTGTGACCCATTACAGCAGCAGTTAAATTGTTCAGTACAGTCGTTAAGTTGGATTTAACTTGTTGTGCTTTTTGCTCAAGAGTAGATATTTCACCAATCTTAATAGCAACGTCACCTTCTAACTCCTTACGGTCTTTAGTGAGTCGGTTATACTCGCTTGTTCCTTCAGTTGCTTCAGCTTGATAACGCGTTACTGTGCTAAGACGGTTCTTTAATTCAGCCAACTCTCTGTTTTCAGCGGCAATCTGTTCGTCCAACGTAATAGCGGCACGTTGCAACTGAACACTAAGAGCTCGTTGCTGTTCAAGAGTTGTTTCCTTTAACTTGTTCTTTAAGTCTTCCTGAGAAGATGCAAGGTTCTGTGCATCTTGAACAGCTTGTTTACTGTTTTGACTCCACATGAACCATGCGGCAGCAGCCAATGTGACCACACCTACAGGTCCACCCATCAGTCCCATTACAGTCCGCAAGCCGGTCATGGTAACAGTAAGCACACGGGACGCTACAGTCGCGGCAGCCATACGCGCCTGCATGGTAGTCTGGGCAATAGCAACCGCTTCCGTAGCTTCGCGTACCTGCCGCGTATTCTGCATGTATGCGTTGAGTGTCGCTATACCTTTATAATACGTTTGGTTGGCTTGCAATGCTGCCTGAATCTTGGTGCGCTCGGCTGCAACCTGTGCTAACGTTGCTTGTGCTTCGTTATAGCGAGCTACTGCGGATCGTGTGATACCATCAATAGTCTTAATGTTTATAGCCGAGCTACTTGCCTGTATTGCATTGAGCTTGATGAATGCTGCAATTTGTGCGGCCAGGGCAGTGATCATTCGACCGCCAACAATAGCAGCAACACCGATTGCCGTATTAGACAGCAAGGTGAGGTGATCTGTAGCAGTTTCGATCACAGCACCCATTGAATTGACCACAGTTTGTACTGAGGTCGACGTTCCCGCGAACTTGATTAAGTTGTTGTTCGCGATCTCCATTCGTTGCGAGAACGTTGGTATCGTACGAGCAAACTCATCATTAATAGTTGATGCAGCTTTAGAAATGGAGTTAATAACAACGTCTGCGGTCAATTGTCCGGTGTTAGCCATCTGCCGAAGACCAGCAGTACCGACACCAAGACCATCTGCAATCATCTTACCAAGACGAGGAGCCTGTTCCATTACAGAACGGAATTCGTCCCCACGTAACACACCAGATTGCAGACCCTGTGAGAACTGGATAATAGCAGCAGTGGATTCCGCAGTGGTCGCACCAGAAACAATCATTGCCTTGTTAATTGTTTCAGTGATTTGAGCGACCTGCTTACCAGTCACGCCATACTGGTTCAGCGAACGTTCCATACGAGCATAAAGAGTTGACGTAGCTTCTAGGCTCGTACGAGTTCTTTGAGCGATACCAAATACGCGCTCTTGGATATCAACCATCTGCTCGTTTGCAGAGTTGGCGTTAGCCAGTTTGTTTGTAACGTCCAGCCACGCATCCGATAACTTAGCAAGCCCACCGACGTAGGTTGTCAGTGTGGTTACAGTCATTACCGTATAGATTGCACTAATAGCATGATGAAATGCGTCAGCACTTGTAGCCGCACGTTGAAAACCATTCTCCATACGCGAGCTGACAGTCTCAACTCTTACACCTGCCGCTTGCAAGCGTCGCAGTGCTGTTTCAGCATTCTGGATACCTTCAGCACGGACTCTAATGACGATGTCAGCTGCATCAGCCATTATTTACCTCCTTTATTATTTGATTGAGCGTGTTCTATAAGTTCTTGTTGACGCCTAATATCAAACGCTTGTCGTTCAAGACAAATCTGTCGAATTAGTTCACGCTCTCTGAAATCAAGTTCTACACCTATATAATCTTGCCAGGCGTTAAATTCGCTGTAACTGAATTTATCACCATTATAAAAGTCAAGAAATAGCTTGTAAATGTATCTGAGTTCGTGCGGTACGGAGCTGGATTCGTACTTTGCTAGTAAGGAGGGAGTCTTACCAGTGACTTTTTTAACGTGCTGGAGATGTTTAATTGTTGGAGTCTTACTGCCCGCTGGACAACTGTGCAATTGCCATTCGAGCAGTAAGTGATCAATTAGCTTTTCGCGAGATCTTAGAAAAAAAGGGAATCTTGCGCTGCCAGACGATTAATGTCGTCATATGCAAACGGGTTATTATTAAAGAACTCCATGAGGTTGTCTTCGTTACATTCCTCTTCGAAGCTCCACGAAGCAACCAGCTTACAGAACGCTCGCATATTGATATCATCGAGCATGTCTTTATCAATCTTTTCAAAAGATCCGTTAGCAACGACAAGCGCACTAATCTGACGTTGTGCTTTTAAATCCGCTTGACGGAATTCTTCGCTGTGGCGGTTACGAATTTTCAGCCAATGACCTGTATCGCCCTGTCCTGGAAAAACAAGCGGGTAATGCAGCAGCGGAGCGTTTTCTAATTTCTTTTTCAGGTTAAAGTCACGGAAAGATGCACTAACAGCTTTCTTTGCAACTTCAGTAGATACTTGTTTGTTTTCTGAAGACATAATCGTTCCTTAATAAAACGGGGTTTACACCCCGTTCCAATTATTAACCAGCATTAACAGCAACCAGGCAAGGTGTGCTCGGTATGGTACGACCGTGTGAATCTGTTACTTCACACACATACTGACCGGCATCTGCTTCCTGTGCGTTAGATTTAGTGTACGTCGCTTGTTTAGCATCTGGAATAACAACACCACCTTTCTTCCACACGTAGGTATAAGGTTCTGCACCACCTTTGACCACAACTGAAAGTGTTAGTGCCTGGCCTTTAGTGATCGTCTTGTTGCCGGTAAGATCCGTCGTGAAAGACATCGGAGGAAGTTTGGTAATGCGAATGCTGTAACCTTCTTCCTGATCCAGCAGACCAGTATAACTCATGTTCAGCATAATATCGCCTTCGCCATCGATTGGACGCGGAGCTTCCGTGATCTTGATACGTGGCATACTGAAACGATAGCCAGCACCAGTTGTCCCGTCCAGGATATCGATAGTCAGGTCACTTTCCTGTTCGTTCAGGAACTTACTACGCAGTTTGTTATCTTCGTAGTAGGCGGTCAGTGTACCACTGATCTGACGACGTTTAGAGCTTGGCTTGATAGAGAACTTGGAACCAACAACGAAGCGAGGCTCAATGCCGTTCTCAAGGTTAATTGCCATCTCAGTAATAACATCAACAGACACATCACCCATAGTCAGCTTACCAGAGAAGCCATCCATAGGGGAGGTGGTTGTACGAGTACCTTTAGTCAGACCAGATGGAAGAGTAGCTGCCTGTTCCATTGCACGACCAACGATACCAAATTCCACGCTGGTGATAGCTTCAGCACTTACAGTGATTGCAAGACTGTTAACTTCACAACCGCGATAGATGGTATACGGGAAGTCCGGAATGTCTGCGTTATAGTCGATAAAGGTAAAAGACTGGCGCTCGATGCTTGCGGTCAACACTTCACCCGCAAACGTACCACGTAATGCACCACCCAACAGGTCATCAAATGTCTCATAAGACAGTTCACCCGTTGCTGTACCTTCTACGTGACGAGCACCAAGACGGAAATCCGCCACTTCCGCGTCATCTCGAATTTCTTCAGATTGCAGAGTAGCGATTTTAATATCAAGACCCGATTTAGTAGCACGAAAGACCTTCAGAGTTCCGCTAGACGGAGTGACACCGGAGGTCTGTTCTTTGATGTAATAGCTACTATAACGTGAACCTTCAGCCATCGTTATATCCTCTGTTTAGGCTCACGTGCGAGCCAGTAGATTGTTACATATTGAGCATCCCAAACACCTTCAACACCACCGCGAGTGAAGTCTGCAATTGACGTTTGCCCACCTTGAGAAAACGTCTTTCTTGTCAGTCTTAACATACAGCCGTCCGGTGCCTGGAGCTGTCTTGGTACACTAAAGATTTTACTCACATGTCCAAGAACAGCATTAGATTCTTCAATACCAGTATTCAGCTGTGAATATACACCAATCTGTAAAAACCCACGCATTTCATTATCGCCATAAGGGCCTAACGTTACAGGGTCTTCACTGGATGGGGTATTGATGATCTTTAACCACACTTTAAAGCCGCTGGCATCAAATGTCAAGTTCTTCCACGCCATAGCGTGTGACATTTCAGCATAGTTATTCACTAAATGTGATTTCAGGGTATCTTCGACCCATTGAAACGGATACGGGATCATTTATCAAAGCTCCCAAGTTTAAATCCACTGAATGCTTGTCCACCTCTTGCGATGTTCTTACGCAACATACCGTTCGGGGCCTGCTTACTGTAACCCTCATATTCAATCTTTTGAGCATAAGGTTTACCGTTACCAAAATAAATATCCCAATCTTGATGGATTGGGAGATATCTTATTTTAGTAAACAATCTTTGTTTCGTAGCAGCTCCGGACGGGTCTTCCGGTAGATTGTCCTGAATAAGGTCTGGTGATTTCTGTATTTGCCAACTTCCGCGTAATCCACCGTCCTTAACAGGAGTGTCATCAACAACAGCACTAACGAAGCCATAAAGTCTTTGTTTCACCTCACCTGCGGCTTTTTGCATAGCTCTTAATTGAGCACTGGTAAATTGATCACGGAAGCTCTTCTTAGCCATTAGGAACCGACCTTAACGTAACTAATGATTGTAGTTCCACCCGCACCGATAGGCTCAACTGCATTGACCGTAAACGAGCGACCTTTGTGGTCAATAAATTTAAAACCAATGCAGTCTTCTAGACTAACACCTTCAGGTTCGTAGGTAATGAACACTTTTTCACCTTGAAGGATTATGCTACCGTTTACGTTAGTCTTTGACTGTTCGTCATAGAACAAACGTAGTGGTATTTCCTGTTCCTTAAAAGTCGGAGCCCAGGGCTTTGATTCACTTCCCTCTTCTTTTACTTTGACAATGAGTGTTCCATCGAAACCAATTTCTTGGTCGTTCAACATCTCATGTGCCATTGCAATAAACTCTGAAGCAATTGTCATCGTATTACTCCTTGTGATCCAGAGCTTCGCAAGTAGTCATTTATCAAAGCCCAGAAACGTGGATGTGGTGTTGCGCTTTCTAACACAGCACTCTGACCGACTGCGTATTCAAGTGTCAGTGGACCAAGAACACGCTTTTTCAGTGCGTAGTTGGTACTGTTACTTAATAACGGCTTACCGCTCTGCACCGTATCCGCGACCAGTTGGGCCTGTGCCCGCTTAATCGCTACAGGTATGGTGTTACCTGGAATCTCCACACCGTCGCTGTATAAGCCGCTGCGCGGGAATTGTAGCTCCTGATCTTGGTTGGTGCGCTTACCCTTATAGCGGTTAAGGCTCTCCATAAAATCCATCGCATTGATAAGCATAGGTTTCAGCTTATCCTCTGCGGGAACCTTAACTCCACGGTCTTCTAAATACTGCGTAGCATATTCAACATCAATATAGCTATTTGCATTAGGTACACAAGACCCATCTTCAACAATGATAGTCACAGCCATATGCACCTCAAGCGATATCTATTGTAGCATTAAGAATTTGACCGTCTGCGCTTATAATTTTAATGTCATATCTTGCAGCGGACGATTTGTTGATTGTAAAGGTCTGCAAGTCAAACTGGTTTTGTGAAACTAGTTCTTTATCTTTAAAGACCTGTACAACGTAAGGCGTCTGGCCATTCTGCCACGTCATAACGTAATCAGTATCTACGACACCTGTCGACGGGGGCGGCGTTACCCACCCCAGGACACCGCTTACAGGGTTCAACGTGGCATCTCGACGACGTCTGTTACGTTGCATCATATGAAACAAGAACTTTTTGTCTGTTCGAAATGCCATATGTCACCTTAACGAGTGCGGATACCGTTACGAACAACCATACGAGGTTGATTGACCACATGTGGTACTTGAGCCATCTGGTCGCGGAAAGATGCTAACGTGTGAGCCAGCTCTGTCTTAGGCTTACGGCGTTCAATTTCGGTGTTGACTTTTGCGTACAGTTTAGCACGAGCTTCAACAAGTTCGTTCATTGCAGATAACATTTGGTTGTCCGCATTAACTTGTTCTAAAAGATCTTTCTCGTGCTGTTTCAGTTCTTCAACAGAAACAGTGTCAAAGTCAATAACCGGAATATCTTGCAACATCGCCTTAACCGCGTCACTGACGTTAATGTCGAAAGCTACTCGCGCAGTGACAAGTGATTTACCGTTAACAGTTTCCTTGTCTGCTTCAATCTTAGATAAGGACTCATATTGTGCATTGTCGGTATCTGCAACAACTTCCGTCTGTTCGGTTTCCTGCATGGAGGAAGTGTCATGCTTTTCTTCATGTTCGACGTCCTCAATTACAGGATTTGAACGAGTGAACCCAGGCGCAACAGAATTGACATCTTCTCGTGTGATAGACGGGCCAACTGTAAACTTCAGTGCTTCAATTTTAGGCAGACCATCGGCAGTCCAATGATTGTCGTTCTCAACATTGAGTTTACGAAGCCCTTCAATGATCTTGTCTTTCATCATTCATTCCTCAAAATAAAAGGTGTTACAAGCGAAGTGTAACACCCTTTAAAACATCTAGCAATTTAACGTTTACTCTACAGAAGCAGCAGACCAGGCTTGCGTTAATGCAGTTCCCGTAACTTCTGTCCCATAACTGTCTTCAACGGTACAGTTGACACTGAACGTTTTACCCAGCATACCTTCTGGAGCTGTACCAGAAATCTTAGCTTTATTAACGTCTGTGTTTTGAAGGGATAACGCATCACCAGTTCCAGCAGCAATCTTGAACTTATAAATATAAGAACCGTCATCTGCGGGATCTACTTCTTTAGCACGAATATAGAAAGTCAGCGGTGTACTTACTTTCATAAGACCAGCAGGGATTGTATCCTGCCAACCACTTTCACCATCAGCTGAATACTGAACTTTACCTACAGTCTTAATTTTCTCTTTAGGTGTTGCATCCGAACCGTGACGTTCGTGGCGTACATAACGACGATGTCTTGAGTGACGTTGATAACGCATGTTTCCTCCTAACAAAAAAGGGACCATATAGGCCCCTTTAATTACATGGCTAAAGCATTAAGCATGTTCGCGAGTGACCAGGCGAGCAATCTTAATCTGTTTACGCTCAGGGAATACACGAGCCCAGTTGGTAGCAGTCTTCAGAGCGGCGTTATCCGGACCACCTTCAGCGGCAGTACCAACCCATGCGTGACCGACAGGGTGAATGATGTTTTCCCAGCGGTGGAACAGGATTTCAGAACCACCACCTTTGTAGGATGCAGGTTTACGTTCGGTTTCAACAGGAACTTTCGGTGAACCAACACCTAACTGGAATGCACCACGACCAACCAGCCAGGTTTCGTACTTACCGTTATCGTGAGGCATCATATCATCAACGATAACTTCACGGCTCATGTAGGTCGGGATCATTACTTCAGCACGAGCATCCGGGATGAAGTCGATCAGGTTCATAAGCTGCATACGCTGGTAGACCACACTGTGAACCATCATCATGGACAGCTCGTTCAGGGAGTCACCCATAGTACCAGCAGCCAGGATAACACCAGCCGGGTTGAAGTTAGTTACACCGTCAGTGAAAGATGAACCAGAGATATCGTGGGTCATATCGTTCTGAACGTGAGTAGACTTCTTATCACCGGAACCAGTCGGAGCAGCGGCGTTCATAGCAAACACACCACTTACAGTCGCAACGAATGCACGTTGCAGACGGCTCTGACGGTAGCTTGCCACCAGATTGATGATAGCATCCAGCGGGTCAGGGGAGATTAAGCTGTCCAGCAGGTCTGCAGAACCCCAGGAATGGTTACGGGACAGACGGATCTGAATTTCACGCCCAGATTTGATACCACCAGGAGTAGAATCAGTTGCATCGCTTGCACTTGAAACGTTTTCTTCGTCACGATCCAGGTCTTTGAAGAAACGCTGGTTAAAGGTAGTACCTTCACCCATCAATGCAGCGTTCAGACGTTCAGAGATCTCAATAGCACCAGACTGAATCAGTCGGGACTTTTCAGTCGTGCGGTTCTGCACATACGGTACAAAGATTTCTGGAACGATAACATCTGCAAGTTCAGTGATCGCACCACGACGAACAGCAGACAGAAGAATTGAATTGGTAGCTCGCAAATTAAGCATCGGAGCTGACAGAATTTTAGACATGGTAGTCTCCGCAAAGTTAATCGATTTACTTTGGAACTCTACCGCCGTGGGAGGCTCCAATAATCCTTGATTGATCGGAGCCCGTGCTCCGGTTGATGTAAAACTAACACCAACCGGAGGGAGTGTCAACAAATTTTATTATTTTTTAACTGGACGTACTGGACGCTTCAAGTCCACGCCAGCCATGGCTGCCAAACGGCCTGCTTTTTCAGGGTTTTCACGCAGAATTTTACCCTGCTCAGTAAGGTTCCAACCTTCAGCACTCCACGGGTTCTTACCAGCGGCGCCAGGATTACGGGAACCACCAGCACCACCGCCAACGTTTCCAGGGAACCAATGAGGTTTCTTATCCTGAATGTCCTGTAACCACATTTCTGGTGTGATACCTGGCGTTACACCCACACCGTCGCGGGTAACAACCTGACCGTCTTCGGTGAGCTCAAACAGGCGAGAACCAATCAGCTCAACGTCGTCAATAGCTTCCGTGATCACTTTAGCAGACATTGCAGCCTTGCTCAGTGCGCTCTTAACGATGCGGTTCTTCTCTTTTGTGGTCAACTCTTCTACTTGTTTCTCGTAGGTAGAAAGTTTGTTTTTCAGCTCGTCACGTTCACGCTCAAGCGGAGTTAGCTTGTTACGGATGCGCACGTTAATGATCTGCTCCAGCTTCTCGTCATCAACTTTATCCGCACGCAGTTTAAGCTCTTCGTATTCCGCGTCGCGCTGTAAAAGCTCGTCAATATCACGTCCGTTCAGCTTACTTAGCTTACTCTTGACCGCTTTATGATCGTTGCGTTCTTTTTCAAGTGCGGATTGCAACCTGTCAATATTCTGTTTGCCGCCACCCTTTACACCAGTGAGGATCCACTTATCGCCTTCTTGGGAATAATACTCACGCGCGTTTTCCGGGATTTCGTCTTCAGAATTATATTCAAGTTCCAATGCACCAAAACGAGGCATGGACTGGAAGAAGCCAGCGGAATAAGCTACCGCTAGATGAATGTGATACTTGTTCATAAAATTCTCCATTGTGGACCGTTCCACTAAAAAGCGCGATAGACCGTTCTACCGCGCTATAAAGACTAATACATCATTAAGAATGAAGCAACTATTTTTTACTCACACCTTTACTTATTGGCGTTTTCATTCCCCGTTTGTTCTCCAGTTGTTTGCTGGATTTGGTTCTGGTCATTCTTAACTTGAGGTAGGAGGAATGGATATTCTTCGCGCTCTTTCTCAAGTCGTTTCATCTCCTCTTCAAACGTCAAAGAGGTCATTCCCTTATCCTGCAACCAGTTGTGCATAGACTCAGCACACAACGGAGCACCAAGATTCTTAGCAGTCTGTACCTGCACCAGTTCCTGACCTTCGATGTTAGCTTTGCTGAAGTCAAGGTTAGGTGTAACTTTAACTTCTTCAGGATTAAGACCCATCCATATAGCACAGATACGAAGGATTTTTTCTAATGCAGCAGCACCAGTCTTAGCGATACCGACCAATGAAGCAGTCTTAGTGATAAGACGTGTTTCCAACGCATCGCCGGACTCTTGAGCAGCACTTTCTGCACTGGTCAAATGTCCAGAGCGAGTCTGAGCGTCTTTATGGTCAGCTTCAAGTGCCTTACGTTGTTCCGGTAAACCTTGTGAGTTAGTGCCAATGTATTTAGCATCACCTTCTGGAGATACATCAATGCGAGCACCAGCACCAACACGAACAGGAGCTTTATCATCAATTGAGTCACTGTTCGTAATACCACCACGAACAACCAGCGTATCCTGGCTCTGCATAAACAAAGCCTGTCGATAGTCAGCTTCACCTTGATAGATGGAAATACATCTATTTGCCAATGCAAGTAGCGGTGGCTTATCCGGTTCTGGTACTAAGTCCATAGCGTTACAGAATACGAAAGGTATCTGCTCAAGTGGAGTACCTTTATATTGAGGGACTACGACATCAGAGCTTACTTCTTCCGGTTCGTCACCCTCACCAGGAAGCAATTCTGTCATGTACTGCCCGTACACGTAACCGCTATCTGATGGTTCATCTACATTGGCACTTCCAAGAACAAGAACTCGATATTGAACTTTATAAGTCCAATCAAATGAAGTCTTGTCCATTACTTCTTTGGACTCATCTAATACGACTAGGTTAAGATTAAGTGAACCAAGATCATCTTCACCATCGTCCCAGTTCCGTATACTTAACGCCTCGTATACCGCGATGTACGGCAGCGTGTCGCGGGTACTTCCCGCTGGCAGCTCTAACAGAAGGCCAAGACGACCGTCGCGTAGCTGTAGCTCGTTTATGCGGCGTAGCAACTGATCTAAACCTTCGCGCTTGCTGGTAGCAGCTTGACGAAGTGGTTCCATTGCTGAAGGCAACTGGATAATAGCTGCCTTACTATGCAACATACCACCGTGGTTGATTACTGCATCCGCCACATATTCCGGGAACACTGCACGTTCTTTATAATCGTTATAACGA
>OBRH01000019.1_pt1 | contig 87277 bp, 95 predicted proteins | sample 1475571 | NCBI WGS metagenome assembly OBRH01 (sample SAMEA3360674, study PRJEB22359) | human gut metagenome | biome: ENVO:urban biome; feature: ENVO:human-associated habitat; material: ENVO:feces | place: Bangladesh | collected 2011 | reverse complement strand
CTTCATCGATGATCTGACGAATAAAGTTAGTCGGGCGGGCTTCTGCCTCACTCATTGTGGATTCCTCAAAGCGTAAAAAACGTATAACAGCGTATGATCTTATAAGCCGAATAGGCTGACAACCACTAGTTGATTAGAAATTGCTTTCTATCGTTATTTCAATAATGAGCTTTTTCATGAAGCCCACTTTTGCGCATAAGTAAATTAATGAAAAATGGTACACAATTGGAACCAAAAAGGATGTAAAGGTGCACCAAATTAGTAGTGTATTGGTGCATCTTTGGTTCAAGATTTTTTAAGTTCTAAAACCACCCTGAAAGACTTTATTTTGCTTCCTCAGACTCCGCTAACATGAGGATAGCATGGCGGATCATATTCAATTTGCTGCGATTATGCTTTTTGCTTAACGCATCAAGTACCTGGTACTCGTATTCATTGAAGCCAACACGAATGGATTTAAAATCACGTGGGGCGTCCTTATCGAGCACTTTGTTGTCTTCTGGTTGCTCACCCGGCACCAAATCAGCTTTGCTGGCAAAAGCCTCAATTCGGCGTTCAAGATCGAGGTCTTTTACTTCGGGGGCTTTTACCGATTTACGAGGCTTAATCACTTAATAACTCCTTAACCAACATCTGGATTTCACCTTTAGCTTTCCCGTTGTCCATCTCAACAACGCCCTTCCCTTCAGCCATACAATCGCGGTAAACCTTGCGATCGCGAATGATGGTTTTCAGCAACTTCAGTTGCGGATATTCAGCCAGGTACTCTTTGGCCTCATTGGCTTCATTCACAACCGGATTGGATGGGGCCATTGTTAAGACTGCGCACGCCTTAATGCTAGGATTAGGCATCAGATCCAAAGCCTCTTCAAAGACTTCAACAAAATGCGCCAGAGTGTCTAAATCTGGCTGAGATGGCCTGAATGGAACAAGCAAAACATCCGCCGCAGTAATACCGGTGCGCATTTCTTTGCTATCACGACCAGCGGTATCAACAACCACAAATTCATAACGCTTGTCCAGATCAAGAAGTGTTTCACGAATATTCCCAAACTTCTGGACGCAATGAATTACTGGAGAAACCTCTGCCGCATTACGGTCCGATGCCCAACGGGCAGATGTTCCTTGCTTATCTGCATCAAGTAGAACTACGTCCTTATTTGCGCGGGCAAGCTCCGCACAAATATTTACGCTGGTGGTTGATTTGCCACAGCCACCTTTTTGGCTGGCTACCAATATAATCATATCCGTTCCTCGGTGTGATTTTGGTATCAAAACGGTTCCAGATAAGAGCCTTTTTGATGCGGGACAGGCTCTATAATGGAGTCATGAATGTTTGGCAAAGTATAACATCAATCAGACCAAATACACCTTATATTGCATCCTGTTTAACACGAAATCAGCCCCAAATTGGAACCAGATACAAAACTGCACCATAACAGCACCTAACTGGTGCCAGATTAACACCAATTAGGCACCATTAAGGCATAAAAAAGGCTGCAATTTGCAGCCTTAAACCAGCACATCTTCTGTCAATCAGGTAGAGAGTCAGCCAGATTGCGCGCCGACGCGCTTTTGGCAACAACTTGCTCCTTCGCTGGCTCAATGGAGGCAGGGCGCTCCTCAGCCGCAGCTGGTAGTTCCAGGAAGGATGCCAGCATTTTTCGGATCAGCTCCGGATTATTATCTTCGGTCAGCAGGGAAGCCAGTAATCCTGGAAGCCTGCTATCGACTTCTCCCAGCGCAAGCCCTGCCAACAATGCGGTTCTTGCCATATCGCTATGTTTTTTTATCTTCTCGCTCGCCGCCTTTTCATTGGCATAAGCCTCTGGGCGAAGATAAATCATCACTTTCTTACGTTCCTGAGACATGGACATTACCTCGTTAACCGATTGCTTTCAGGCCATGAACAAGAGCAAGTTGCGGGTCATCCGCCACGAAGAAACGGTCATCACGAATATTAACTTGCTCGCGAATTGCATCTGCCACCAGCGGTGCGCCACCACCGATCACCATGACATGCGTATATCCTTTAAAGTCGCCAATCACATCAAGAACGCGGGTACACAAACGGTCAATGCTTGCGGCAATGGCCTTTTTCACATCATCAATCGCTGATGGGTCATTGATATTGTCGTTCAGATAATCTTCATCGTGGCGGTTAATAATGAGCTGATCGACATTGTAATTTGACGTTTCGGTATTGGCCCTTGCAAGTGCTTGCCTTACTTCCCTGGTGACCAGTGATACACCAAGATTCGAATCGCCAAAAACACGGGAAACTGCCGTCATTTGCCCGGCGACCATTGAAACATCAAGGGTAGTTCCACCCAAATCGACGATAAGAACAGAATGGGCAGGGTTCAGATTGTCGCACAGGCCAATTCCTGCCGGAATAGACTCCGGTCGTACCGTAACTTTCTTAATCGTGAACACATTGCCTTTATTCAGCGTGACGGGGCGCATAAGACTGGCTTTCTTGCGCTCGATGTTATCGAGATTGTATTGCGCGTCGTCGTCGTAAAACTCCGCCAGAGGCAGCGTGACCACAATTTCTACTTCCTGCGGCTCAATGCCACTTGTCAGCAGGGCATGGTGAACAGCCAGGACGTTAAGCGGGCTGTATTGCCATTCCACGTTATTCGTCGGCAGAACATCTGGCGAGATCAAATCATACGAATACTTTTCGTCGTCAATGACATAGTTAAACGGCTTGCCAGCACCAAATGTTGCTGACCATCCGCGCTTAAAGCTGTTAGGGCTGATGTGAGTGCGAGTTTCCCCGTCGTGCTCCCACAGCATTTTGATATTGGTTGAACCATCATCGATAAAAATGCGCATCTTCTTGCTCCACTTCTGAGACACATTTGAGAACCAAAATGCAATTTTAAAAGAGAAGCACCCAAAAATCCACACCAAAAGAGATAAAAAGGAGTGATTATTGAGTTCATTTTGAGAATACCTTAATCACCCAATGAATTATGGTCTGACAGTGAGATTTATTTGAGAATGAAGTGAGAATACAGAAATATTCCGAAATTTAACTCTCAGTTTGAATGACGAAATAACAAAGTGATGACAATAGGAGGATAACCCGGAGGTGAAGAATGAGCGCAATAGCCACCAGCGACACCCTTTGTTCTGGTCACGGAGGATTTCCGCCGCGACTGGTAGCTGAAACTGTTCCCTGGTTCACCGTTAACGGTAAGCCAATTGTTGTAGATGGTGCCATGTTTCCCAGTCACACGGACGGTAACAGTGCACATCCAGGGGCAGCTGTATCGACGCGAGTATGGTTTTCGATAGGTGGAAAGGGAGTTGTCTGTGTAGGCGATCCGCTTTCTTGTGGTTCTGTTATCGCCAACGGCGAGGATATTTTTCAGGTTGCATAATGCTTGATTCAATAGGTGAAGTTAAAGCCTTCAAAATTCTGTCAGATGCCGGTATCTCTACACCAGAATCTATAACCATAAGCCGGGCAGCGTCTGTAAAAGCCTCATCACTCGCCAGCGCCATACAGGGAATAGTTCACGCCGATAAAACCTATCCTGATTCTGTTTCGGCCTGGACTACTCAATTGCTTGGCTTTTCTGAACAGCTAAATGAGGCCAGCAAAGCGTCTTCATTACTGGCTGATTCTCTTTCCCCATACACCAAGCCATCAGAGCTGTTACAGATGAAGATTGGCTGGGAATGCTACGTAAAAGGTAACGAGCTGGCCCCCATACCTGCTTTCGCCCTTGTTGAGGGGATGGGGAATGTTTCCATTCCGCAATCTCTAACGGACGCATTGACGGCGCTAAAACTTGATGCTCTGAAAACTGCCATGAACGCCATTAACGCAAAAATAGAAGCTGCTGGAAGTGCTGGTGGTGATAGCAATAGTGGACAGGGTGGTGCTGGGGGCGCTCAGGCTCCGGTCATTACTCAGGATGAAATTGATGCTCTACGGGAAGCAGTGACAGCCGCCGAAGTTTTACTCTCCGAAATTAACTCAGCAAGTGAGAGTGTCGTAGCCCTTACAGGTCGCATTAAAACGTCAACCACTCAGGCAACCAAAGGTTTAGAGAACGCTGTCGCCATCACGTTAACTGGTTCTCTACTGGATGATGCAGTAATGAGTCCGGCAATCAGTTTAATCATGCCACAAGGCGTTATCGATGCGCTCCAAAAGAACACCAAAAAGGAACAATAGCAACACCACTTAGGAACACAAAAGGATGTAAATTGGTACATGTTTAACACCAATAGTAAACCTGAAGAGGATGGTTTTGAAAAAGATAATTTTGATTGTAATTGCTCTTTTAGCCATTTCTGGAATTTACCGAACAACGACGGCAGTTATCGAACACATCAGGTATGTCCGATCGCTTGAAGACTCAAAATCACAACTGGAAAGCACGAACAACACGCTTTCTACAGCATTACAGTTAAGTGAGAACGCTCGCTCAGCCTTGCTGACCGAAAACGAAAGAATTAAAGCACTGGAAAAGGAGTACCAACGCAAAACAGCAGAACTGAATGCCAACCTAATCAAACAACGGGAGGAAAGCCAGAATGAAATCACTCGTCTTGAAAATGCGTTACGCCGTGCTGGGATTAACGATGTACGTGTGCCTGATGACGTTATCAGGATGCAGCGGGAACGGGCAAAAGCCATCAACCAGCGTGCCAGTGAAAATTACCGTAGAAGCCACCAGCAGGCCGCAGGCAAATCTGATTGACTACTCCCCTTGTTTAGTGCCAGAAGACACGCCAGTGCTGTTAAACAAGTATCCGACATACGCTGAACAGTTATTCAGCACGATCGACGAATGCAACCAACGAAACGCACTGAATAACCAAAAAAACAGGGAGATTTGGGAAGGGAAGGGGGATCAAGGCTCCTGAAGCCAGATGTCCTGGCTGTCAGCTTCTTCGAAACCGTGACAGACGTTAAAGTCACTCAAACGATACTGACGCTGACGGCCCCTATTTCGCTCATGCCAATGCATATATCCACCAGCAAATGCCAGCGGGCAATCGCTATAGTCTATGTAACCAATACCATTCCCCAAACGTGCTTCGCGCGCACCAGCTTTCCAGGACAGTAGAAAAGAGTCACGATCCGCCAGCATAACAACAAAATCGTCCGGATCTCCGATACAGTGAAGAATACCTGCCTTACATAACTGCTTGAGCGCTTTTGACTGGCTCAGGATGTCTTCTCCGTAATACTGAAAACAATCATCAACAACAGCGGGATAGCCTGTCGGGGGATTCAGGCTGGTTGGTATAGCTGACGCGATCGCCAGCATTAAGCGATATTGTGTTTTTGAGGGGTTAACGTGACTCATTTTGTCCCTTGTTTACTCATTGTCGCCATGCATTTTTTAACTCAGGAATATCTGCCATTTCAATTAACTTGCGAAGTCCAGCACTGACTTTCCCATTGCCAACCATAGCAAGCCAATCTCTTACAGCTTTCGGCATGTAGAGCGTTGCAGTTACCGGCTCTTCAACCCTGGCAGGACATCCGCATACAGGCCATTTAATTGATTCCATAACTTCGGATGCCGGGGTGAGGGTGGGGACATTGAGTATATCTCTACCAGAAAACTGGATAACGATCCGTTCAGCGAGCGAGAGTATCTCACTTTCGGCAAGAATTGATGCCAACTGCGCCTCAACAAGAAAGCGACTTGTTGTGTTCAGAGAGTGGCTCTTAGCGCCATTTTTATACGAAACAAAGATTCGATACGCCATAACTCTAATATTTTGTGTTAGAAAATTAAAATTAAATCACATAACAACGTGACTGTTAATAGATTTTATTTTACTAAAACTATTGACTAAATCACAAAGTAGGTATTGTTAGCCCGTCAAAAGAACCTTCACGCCGCGCCCGAATTTAGGGCTTAACCGTGAATAAAAACATTCAGCCAGCTCGTGATCGCGAGCGCGAGATTATGAATCGGGCGGCAAGCGTCATGGCTATGACCGTCGATCCGACCACCGATGCAGCAGGCAACATGATTGCTGACCAGGCAGTAATGATGGAAAACCTGGATAAAGCAATCCAGAAAGTGCCTATGTTTGAAGGCGTAAATCCAGAGGTCGCTCGTCAGATCACTGGTGGGTGGGCTATGTCTCTGCATGAGTATAAACGTCAACATGGTCATTACCCGGCAAGTGACATCCTGGCGAACGCACACCTGGCTCTTGAACGCCTGATGACTGAATGTGCCAGTGATACCCATGAAGGCACGGGTAAGGCAATGTTTGAGTCTGTCGCGCAATCAATGCGTAGCTCTGACGGCGTAATGAAAGTTGCTCAATATGCTGCTCTAATTCTGCCTGCTTCTCTGGGCGCTGCTACCAGTGATGCCTGTACTTTTGTTCCTTGTGATCGTGACGAGTCAAATATTTATGAACTGGTCAACGTAGCAGGCACAAAATTCGGCACCTTCAACCAAGGTGACGAACTGAATATGCAGTCAGCTGGTGTTTATTCTCAAATGAAGCGCCTGTATGCCCTTTCCACTAAAGGGGATGGCAGCACCAAAACCTTCCAGTTCAACATCCAAAAATTTGAGGGACAATCCTGCCCGCTTCGCGCTGGTTATAACAAACTGCTGATCAACCGCAAACCGTCCAAAGTTGACGACGGCGATGGCAACCTTTATTTCAATGCTAAAGACAGCAAAGGTAATACTTTCTCAGCGACTGCCAAAGTTGCCTATGACACTGGTGTCATTGACATTACATTTACCCAGGCTCCGCCAGTAGGTACTGAAATTGCTGTTCAGGTCGAAATTAACATCGAGCGCAATCCAAGCCTGATTCCGGTGATCAACCAGGCTATGCGTAAGTACGAAGTTCGTCCGTCCCAGTACGTACTTGCTTCCGAACACACGGTAATGTCCGCATCCGATTTAAGCCGTGAGCACGGCCTTGAATTAGCGGCACTTCAGTTCTCCGCGATGCGTAACTGGATCTCCCATGAAACCGACATCATGCGTCTGCGCACCCTGGTATTCCATACCGTTTATGGTCGTGAATTTGATGTGGCTCTGCCGGAAGCTCAAAACTATGAGTCCTGGGTCGGCCTCCTGCGTCACGCAGTAAACGCTCTGTCTCAAGAAATGGCAAATCGTACCCTGACAACGGGTATTCGTGGCGGCTTTGCTGGTAGTGACGCCGCGAACTTCCTGCGCTCTCTGCCTCCACAGCACTTCCAGATCGCACCAGGTTACGTTCAGTCGCCGTATGTACAGTACATCGGCACCCTGTTTGGCACGATTCGTATTTACGAAGTGCCGCAACCTGTCTGTGAGCAATTCCTGGCACAGGGATATGACTTCGGGCTGGATGACATCTTCTTCTATGGGCGTGGCGAAGGCATCGGTAAAGCCGGTCTGATTGCTGGTGATGCAGTCCCAGCAATCCCTTACGTTCACGAAACCAATCCGTCTCTCGTTAACCGTACCACTCTCTGGGGCAGTGCTATCAACGAAGTACATCCTCGCAACGGTGAAAACTACTTCACCCGCCTGCGTCTGACTCGTGCCAAAGAAGGTGCTATCGACATGCTGACAGGCAAGGTTAACGAAAAAAAGTGATGGTGGCGAACGTGTCGGTATCACCAACGTCACTTGACGTAGATGAAGGTGAAACTATCGCCGCGAACACTTCAAAGGCACAGAAAAAAACAAAGCAGAAGTAAGGCAAAAACACGCCCCTGATTAAGGGGCGTCCAGGAGAAAAAATGGCAAACATTCAAGTAACTATCACGCCACCTGACGCAACAGACAAATCTTTCACTGTTGAGTCAGATCACCCTGATATTGTCCAGGTTGATGGCACTACATGTACCGCTCTTAAGGCCGGGGAGGCAGTGCTGACAATCAAAACAAATGACGGCAATAAAACCGCACAGTGCACAGTCACTGTTAGGGAGGCACATAAAAGCGTAAGCACCGTCAGTGTTGAACCAACTACGAAAGAAGTAACCGTAGGCGATACCTTCACGGTAAGCGAATCCTGATCAGAGGCTGCCCATTAACCGTGGGCAGCCTTGCCTCGTTCTCTCGCTTTAGAGGATAAGAACCAGCATGAATAAGATTAGTTTTTCGGTAGGGCAGGCAGCTGGCGTTGCTGTAATGTCAGTAAATGCTGACGCTACCCTCACCAATACCAGCGGTGGCGCATCCGTCTTTGCTGGGCTTGTAATATCGCGTCGTGGCGCACCGGGTAAGGTACTGAAAGTTGACGATACGACTTATCAAAGCGTATTAGGTTCACCGATTCACCCTCGCCTGGGCGCGGCATTTGAACCATATCGCCACGTGGAGCGTGCAGTAAAAGGCGGCTCTGGATATGTCGTTCGAGTTTGCGCTAAAGACATGAAGGTGCCGGGTATTTCTGTTTCCGTTGTGGGCAAAGCAAAAGCGGCAAAGGCGAGCAAAGAACTTTCCGTTGAACCTACTGAAACCACAGCAAATCTAGGTGACACATTAAGCGTTGGTGTTGCTCCAACTGCAACGACTCAATCAGTGACCTTCACACCCAAAGAGACGCCCCAGATTAAAGGTGGAGAGAAGGCATTATTCTTCATCAAAGATGGTGATGCATCTCAAAATCGCACGTTATCACTAACTCGCGATGATGAAGAAAGCAAACTCTTTACGCTGACGCTGAAAGAAAAACAAACCGATGGGTCCATTGAGGTGCTGGAAAGCCACCAGGTGTCTTTCAATCCAGAAGGCACCAACGACATGGGCCAACCAGCATGGATTCCGACACTGCTTGAAAGCCAGTCCACTCGCATTGGTGCCGTACTGGCAGATAATGCAGAAGCATCCGCTGCTCAACTCATTTTTGAGGATGTGGCTTTTGAAGGTGGTACTGATGGAAATCTGTCCGAAATTGCCGCTGCAGACTATCTGGAAGCATTAAAGGTTCTCGAAGCTTCAGAGGTTAATTACACCGCATTGCTGTCATTGGGTTGTTATGACGCATCCGCCTTAGCCGCAATCAAAAAGCTGGCTGAAGATGTTCGCGTAGACATGTTCTATGACCTGAAGGGCAACCAGACACCTGAAAACGCTATTTCAGAAGCGAAAAGCCATAGTTTTGGCGGCTCACATCAACCAAGCCGTTACTACTTCCCGCTCTCCTGCCGAGATACTTTCACTGGAATGAATGTCGTCTATGGCATTAGCTGCGACGCATTCGTAGCGAAGGCAAAAGGAGTGGCGCTGGTACCGGATGTTGGTGGTTGGCATTACGCACCGGCAGGTATATCACGCGCGATTATTGATCGACAGAACATTGCCCGAATTCCAAATATCGGTGCAGTTGATCGTGAAGCGTTCGTTCTTGCGCGCATTAATCCAGTTTCAGTTGCTGCTGACGGGTCCGTTTACATTGACGACTCTTTAACAACTTACAGCAAAAACAACTATCTGCGATTCCAGCACGTATCGTCCCTGATGAACGCTATCGCACGCAATTTCTACGAAGTTGCTCAGGCGATTAAGCACGAACCGGATGGCATTACCAAAGAAGCGCTAATGAAAGCAATGACTGAATTGCTTGACCGTTACGTTGCAGCCGGTGCGCTGGTTACTCCACGTGACAAGTCCCAGGGTGAAGATCCATATGTTGTTCAGGTTGTCCAAAAGGACATCGATCTGTGGGAAGTGGCCTGGTCTGTTTGTCCGACCGGTACAGCTCGCCGAATCGTCGGTAAGCCAATTCTGATGCGCTGATTTATAACCCCCGCTAAATGATGCGGGGGAGAGAGGTTTGAATATGAAAAATTATACTGCTGATCCGTTTATGCGTGCGATTTTCGGTTCTGGCTGCTTTGAAAGCGGTGATAAATCCACTCAGGACAATAATGATAACGCCATGCTGGAAAGCGCAGGACAGAAAGGAAAGGACACTCAACCAAAGCCCAAAGACGACATTGAAACCGCGATGATGGAAGCGGTTGAATCCCGTGCACAAGGTGATATGCGCAGCCTGGCAGCGTCCATGCTTGCTGGTTGGGTTGAAGATGGTGATCCGGAGGCTGACTCATTTGATGCATTAGCAATCACTATGGCTGGCCTGGCTGATATCGATGAAGGCACCGATTTCACCGATGAACAAATCGATGCTTATAACGATGCTCTCGCAGCTCTTGCTGATGCAGCTGTTGCGCTTGGCGCTGATCAGGACGATGTAACCGAAATGATCGACGATGAAGATGACTCAGCTGCCGAACGTGTTTTTGACGCTCTTTCCGAAAGCGACACCGACATGATGGAAACAGCTATTGCCATTTACACCGTTGCTGGTGGTGATAGCGCAATGCTGGAAGCGGTACGTAAAAAAGTGGTTCGTGATGGCAAGGTTACCATCATCCGTAAACGCCCGCGTCCTCGCCGCATGACGTCATTGCAAAAACAGGCGCTGAAAAAAGCACGCCGCAAAGCACATACATCCGTAGCGAATATCAACCGCAAAAAATCAATGCGCATTCGCAAAAAACGCGGTTTGTAAGTGACATAGGCCGCCTGCAAAGGTGGCCTCTACCAGGGAGAAATAGCGTTTGATTTGCGGCGCGATAATGCCTGACGGAATAAGTCCGTTAATGAAGGTTTATATCCTCTCTTCAGAGGATATGGTCGTCGGTTATATCGGTGAAGGATCTACCGCAGAACTATCATCAATGTGGCAATCACCATTTGAAAACCAGTCAGTAGGAGGTTTGCTTGGTGGTATTAGCGCTGCGGCTGGCTCTCTTGCAGATACGCTTCAGACCGCAACCGGCGTAACAACAAAAACCCTCTTCAACTCAATGCTTGTTTGGGAAGGTCAGCAACCGCCTGAATTTAATCTGGTAATTGATTTCATGGCGACAACGAACGCGCAACTTGAAGTGAACGCAGCCATTACAGCATTGCTGAAGATGGAATCGCCGGAACTGAACAATGTAGCGCCATTCGGTCGTCGCCCGGAGACAGTAACGTTAAACATAGGTAGGAACATAGCCCTTACCGACGTTGTTATCAAAAGCGTGAGTTACCAACTGGACGCCCCGCGCACACCGGAAGGCTATTTCACTCATAACACGGTAACCCTGCAATGCAGCGGAAACACCTCGATTAACCGTAGCAACATATCATCTGTTTTTGTGTAGGAGTAATTATGTCCGGTTTTGCAAATACAAAAGCCGATATCGCCTTCCTGAAATCCCGGTTTAATAAAAACCTGGCAGCAGGCGAAAAACTTATTGGTTCAGAATTCTGGATGACTATTAAAGGTTACGAAAAACTGTCTGTACTTGTTCGTACCACTCAGTTACCGGAAATGACACGCGAAGACGTGGAGGATTATGCCCCCGGCGGCATGAAGTTCAACCAACACGGGCCATTGCGCAACTCTGGTGAGTTCCAGGTCACCTGCTCTGAGACAATCGAAGGGGATGTACTCGCAGCCGTTAAACAAATGGTTTATGGCAAAGAGTATCTTGATATCACCTTCCAGGCGGCGGCTGAATCCAACAGCGGCAACCACAAAGGTCTGATTCGTACCTACTCTCACTGCAAAGTGTATTCCGACGCCGTGGACTTCTCTTCCGAAGACGTAACGGCAGTCGTGAAACCTTCCCTGCGTATTGTTTACAACTGGGTAGAGTGATCTCTTTCCCGTCCTTCCGGACGGGATTTCCTCTGAATTTGAGTTGTGGCTACGATGACACCAACCGAATTATTAGAAAGCGTTAAAACGCGATTTAACCCACTGCTTGTGCGTGAAGAAGACACGCTGAAAGCCTTCCTGATTAAAGCGCTGACCACGTATCAGGACAGGGCCGGGGTAGTGAAGACACTAAAACTCGAAAAAGCTGGTGGCACCGCAATCCCATTGCCGGAAGATTATCTATCCCTTGTTCACGTCACCGACAGCAATGGCCTTTTGGTCTATTCGGATGAACTATCCGGCTTTATTGAATTAGAGCTGACAGGTTCAGAACGATGGCCTTTTCGGATGCTGTATCTGGTTAATCTCCGCGACAGAAAACTGGACGAATGGCAAGTGCCGCCTGCAATCATTGGTATGTTGGAAGAATACCTGGAGGCGCTTATCAATGTCAGAAATGTCGCCCGCCAGCGTCGAGCGTCCATCGACGGGAAATTTGACTACTCAGATCTACCTGATGAAGCCACGTTATATGCCCGCGTTCAGGAGATTGAAGAAAAAATGTCCTCAAACCGGGCGATTATTCCGGGGGCTACCATTTTTTAACGCTGGAGGCGCAGAGTGAGTATTTTCAGCAGCGTTGGCAGAACGTTGACCACCGCACTGTCATTTAACACAAAATCATTCACCAGCAACCTCATTAGCGACATTCTGGATAAAGCAATATCCGGCGGCGGGGTAAGTGGGAACTACAGCAGCGATATTGCCTACGGGAAAAATATTGTTGCTGCCGCTATGCGTATTCGTTACGCCCAGGGATGGCAGTGGACGGTTGAAGTGGACGGTCTGAACGGTTTCGATATGTTCGTGAAGGATATCACCTACAGCAGCGGAAATATCGAGACAGAAAACAAGGTGATAGGTAGCGTAGAGTTCAGCAAGCCAACCTACGTCACCGCCGGACCAGTCACGATGACCGTAAGGGATACCGAAGACGGCAAGATCATGAACTGGTTCAAAGAGCGTCGTTCCCGCGTGACAAACCCGGACGGAACAATAAACCTTCCTCCTGAATATCTAATGAAGATCCGGCTCTACCGGGTAACTCAGGATGGCGGTAAAGAACTGGAAGAGGAAATGCGCGTATTCCCCACTCAACTTGGGGAAATCACCCGCTCACGAGACCAGGTGTCAGAGTTCTTGTCATATCCAATCACTTTCCAGAAATACACATCCGCAGGCTCAGGTGTTTCTGCTTTGGTCAACGGTGCCGCTGGCATGGCTACAAGCGCGTTAAAGGGGGCTGTGAGTGGAGTGATCAAATTCTGAATAGCTTTAATTATGTGTGCTGGAGGGTTGCTCATTTCCCGTCAGCACCCACGACCTCAACGATAGCGGGTAGGGAAGGTAGCGCAATGTTGAGGGCATTTTTTACATCATCAATCCATCAGCAATGAAGGCATTCTTTACATATTTCAATAATATCAATCAGTTAACACAGTGAATGATAATAAAAAAGCGCAATAAGAATGCACGATACGCACGATATTGGTTGAGGGCGATTTTTACATAATCCTTACATATCAATACGTTATATAAAAACACAACTTGCTAATAACGAGATACATGCAATTAAGATGTAAAAATTGCCCTCAATTGCCGATCGTTAAGGGCAAATTCTACACCTTGAGAGGGGTGTAAAAATTGCCCTTAAGACTGCTGATAGGTAAATTTTATCCTGGTAACTTTGCCGCCTTCCGTCACCTCTGAGAAGACTATTTTCATTTTTGTATTTTTTTCAATCTCTGCTACAGCCTTCGTTAAAAAACTTCTCTTAAATTCGGCATACCGCTGATAGCTTTTTGGTAACCCATAACGCTCCCGCATCCATTCGACGCCAAGTATGGCAAAGCCGCTTCCATCATCCTTCCTGTACTGGCATAAGGACTCATAAAGCCGCATAGAATAAGGATTTGTAAGGCGAGATACTTCGGTAAAATTCAGCCTTGTGAATCTCTTATCAAGCAGAGTAAAAAACGGCATGAGATATGGATTAAGATGAATAATGTAAGTCCCGCGCCGTGGTGAATAGGCATCCTTAATCATCCAGGGATAAGACTCATAACTGTCTTCTGATTCGGTCGATTCATCAGGGTTATATATCGTAACTTTCTTCTCGCTAAGCCCTGAAATGGCCTTACGAATATCCTTGCTGGCTTCAGCAGAGGGCAAATTATACATCTCTGCATATTCGTTGACCGTCAACTCACAGGCACCTGAACCAAGAACGCCATCCTTAGAAGCATAGCGAAGTCTTCCCACCACAATAAACAACAGTCGCTTTTGGTCGCGAGTCAGGTGATAAGCAGCCTCCGTGATCTCATTGGCTTGTGCCAGACTACGACTAATAGGTGTCGCTGACTCAATCAGGCTGACGGCTTTTGCTGTTAATTCCGCTCTGTTCATAACCCTGTGTGATCCTTCAAATGGTGAGGGCAATTTTTACACCACTTTGAGGGCAATTACTACACCTTTTGAGGGCAAATCTTACACCTTCTGAGGGCAAATCTTACACCGATCGTATTTAATTGAGGGCAAATCTTACACCAGCCTCCTCTACAGCCCGCGCCACTACTGGCTCCAGCGACGCCTAAAAAGGATCTAAAAAGGATTAAAAATGGAAAAAGGTTTATAAAAATACTCTGTGGATATGTGAGTAGCGTCACTTAAGGTGTAAAAATCACCCTCAATAATCGCTTCTCGACCGGCAAAGATCTTCATTCAATCCCCATCGCAAATCACACACTCCCTATCCTCTGGAAAATGAACAGATACCTGCTTTTCGGAGGAATAATTGAACATTCCAAAATTCCCATTGCCTTCCCGTCCTGAGACAGAAATTCAGTTCCACGCCCCTACCGTGAAGGATGCGCTGAAATATTCTGACCTGAACCCGGCAGAAGATGAGGCAACGACTACAGAGTACCTTAACTCTATGCAGGATGGTGAAATTAACGACAGTGCTAACTGGACAGTTCAGGACCGCAGAACTGCTCTTTGGTGGATATTTGTTAATTCGCGCCCCGATGCAGTAATGACCTACTCCTATGAGTGCAGTCACTGCGGTAATACGCATCATGCAGATATTAACCTGAGCGACCTGGCCCAAACAGTAGAAATACTCACTGTACCTCCTTACGTGAAAACCAACGTACCAGTAAATGGAGTACCAACTGACTGGATACTTAAACCATTAACCGGGAAAGGCGCGGAACTCCTTGAACGAATGCGAGCGTCACTTCCTGATATGAAAACTCCCGAATACAGTGCTGGCGTAGCACGGATGCGAATTGCTGAACTCGCTTTATGCACGGCGCTTGAAGACGATCCGGAGGACTTCACGCAGGCCGCTAACCGACGCTTTGACATCATTGAAAGCATGGCGCTTGAAACCGAATTTACCCCGCTTGTGGCTCGCATACAGCTTATGCAAAAAGACCTACGCCACGGCCTGAAAATGTCTATTGAGAGAGGCTCAAGCCGACTGATCCTGCCTCCGCAACATTGCAAAAACGCTAAGGAGGGTGCAGATGTGACAACCACACTGTACGTCCCCTTTCTCAATAGAGAGTTTATCCCATCAATTAGATCTGAATGGATGGCTAACCATTATTAACAACCTGACTCTGTATGGATATCAGCCCGTTAGTGACGTTGAACAATTGCCACAATGGCGAGCACTCCATATGTCAAAAGCCCTGGAAGAAAAATACAAAGCTCAAGCCGGGAAACGTTGATCGCCGCTGGCAAAAGAGAGGTTATTTTGAAAGAGAATAAAGACCGTATCGCAATAATTGACGCTATTCAGGGGGCGAGCACAAACGAACTTAACGCTCTTGCTGAGATCAAAGACGCCATTCTCTCTGGTAGAGGGTCTATAACTCAACTTGGTGAAAATCAAGGTAAAGTAAGTCAAAGACTATCCCGTAGACTCATAGCAAGCGAACCCTATGTCTCTGATGATGCCAAGAACACCCAAGCTAACCCATATATAAAACGCCTTCCGATGAAAAAAGGGAGGACGCTGATCAACAACGGAGAAGAACGTCTCATTGTTGCAACCAACACATCAGAGCGCGTTCATTTTGCGTCATCACGCCAGTCAGCCCAAAAGTTGAAAGGTTCTGTGCCAGTAGCCGCTAATTCTGCTCCTCTTGAACCACAATCCCCCCAAAGCCAAAAAGGACCGCTTCGGGATAGTAACGGACGCTTTGTATCCCAGAAAAACAACGAAGATATAGCCAGAAAAAAAGAATGGCAGAAAGCACATAAGGCCGACGCCAAACTACAAGAAGGCTTCCTCCGGAAATTAGGCTCCATTATAGGGGTAGATGGCAATCAGTCTTCCAGTGAAGAGTCTTTAACAGATGCCGCAGGTGTTGGCGCTGGTGGTCCGTTGTGGATGGCTGCTCGCGGCATGTACGACATTACTAAAGAGATCACAGGTAAAGCAGAATCTCTTAAAGAATGGGTAGAAAAGGGGAAAGGTGAGGCTTCACCTTCGAAAGAGACATCTCCAGCTATCACTTATCCGGCGGTGGTTAATACTCAAAAAGCAACCTCTGCAACAGCATTTAATAATGCTGTTGAGACAAAATCAGCACAAGCAGTAGAAGAGCAAACAAAAATTCTTCAGACCAATGACAACAAAATAATTGATGGTCTGGAAAATGTCTCCGACGAAGTAGTTAAGCTACGCAAATCAGTATCTTCTGGGAATAAGTTCGGCTTAAGTGATCTCTGGAGAAATCGAGCAAGCAGAAGAAATAAAATCAATATTGGCGATCAGGCTGGTAAAAATAAACGGAACAAACCGAAAAGGAAAGGTCGCAATCTGGGGAAAAAAGCCCTTTCTGTTGGTGAAAAAGCCGCTGCCGGAACCGCTGCTGCTGGAGCTGGTGCCGGAGCTGCAAAGACTGTTAAAACAAAGGTTAGTAAAGCCAAAGACATCAGCACCACAAGCGACGCATCTAAGGGTATTGCTAAAGAAACAAAAAACACAGCAAAGGCAGTTAAGCCAGCAGGTGTTGTTGCCGAAGAGGCCACAGTTAAAACAGGTGAAACTGTTGCAAAGAAAAAAACCGAATCCGTAGCCCTCAAAAGTGCTGCAAAAATAGGTGTTAAATCAGCTGCTTCTACAGCTGCAAGAGCTATCCCTATCATCGGTTCGCTGGCTATGGCGGGATATGACGCTATAGATGGTTACACTGATACAGATGCGCAAAAGGCAGCCTTTGGATTAAGTGACGATGATGCTGTAGCCGAACAGCAAAAAACGGCTTACGCAACAGCTAATGTGCTCGATATGGGGGGCTTGGTGTCGGGCGCAACGAACTTGATAGGGAAAGGAATTTCTGCGCTAGGATTTGAAAGAGCAGGTGAAAAACTTCAGAATTTTGATACCGGAGATATTGCTCGTGGTGTTAACGGCGCGGTAGATATCACCAAATCTGTTTTTGGTAGCCTTAAGGATACATTTTTATCCACTGACGAAAACACGAAACAAGTAAAAAAAGCTGTTGAAGACGGCACCAAAAAAACTGTCGATGCGATTCATTCTCTAGGTGAACAATTACAAGGTGGGCGTAATGGCGAGGATGGAGTTGGTGAGCACGGGTATACTTCTCCAACTGAATTTAGTTCACCTGCCAACAACACCATTGCAGCGGATCTGAATATTGGCGGCAGCAACTCTAAAAACCGCAATTACCGAAATAATAATCTCGGCAATCTTGTTTTTGCCAACCAGGAAGGGGCGACGCTGGAATCGCCAAATGCAAAAGGTGAACAACGTTTTGCGCGATTTAACACACCTGAAGAAGGGATCAGGGCACTGGCAAACCAGGTTTCCAGCTATTACAACGGCACCAGTGCCGCAGCGGGATATCAGAAGTTACAGACGGTATCCAGCATCATTTCAAAATGGGCACCGCCAAATGAGAACAATACTAACCAATATATTGATAACGTCAGTAAATATCTTGGTGTATCGCCTAATGAAAAAATAGATGTCAGCAAACCAGAGGTTATGACGCAATTAGTTCGTGCAATTGCGACGAAAGAAGGCGGAAATCCGGCAGTTAATAATGAGTTCATTAAGAACGCACTTGGAGCATTTAACACAAACACTGGTCGATGGGAGGGACAATTCTCTGACGAAACATTGGCGCGGATTAATAAAATTCAGAAAGAAAATGGTGGTCAGCTAATTGCCCGCGATTCGCAATATAGTGTTGGTCGCAAGGTAAAATATGCTAATGGAAAATCTCCAGCTCAACCAGTTTTGAATGCCGTTCCGACAGCAACACAACAGCCAATTGAGGTTGCACAACATGCCCAGGCAGTCAAAAAGCCACAAAAAACAGGTAACCAACCACAACCGATTAATCCAGAGAACGCTGATGTTAATACCGGCTCTCCATCGAGTTTGCTTGAGCGGTTAATCACAATAAATGAAAGCGGAATCAGTGGTGCAAGTAATTTATTTGGCGGCGCGGCTACCAGCCTTGCTGGAACAAGTCTGGACCTGGTAAAGGATTTTGCGTTGGCTACTTCGTTTGGTTCTATATCTTCGCTTTCCGAAAAAGCGAAAGGGATGGATCAGGCTCTTACTGAAAAGATATCCGGCTTAACCGGTAAATCTTTTGGATTTAAAAAAGCTTCTCAAGTGGCTGATATCGCAACAGCCATACAACAAAAACGCACTGTTAATCACGATACAGAAATCATTGATCTACTTCCGGGAGATCAAGTATCCCCTTCTACTCCGAAAACTCCACAGCAGGAGCAGGCTCTAGCAATCAGCCAGGCTATGGCGGGCTTTTCATCTGCAGCGCCAGCACCGAAAACCCCACAGCAGGAGCAGGCTCTAGCAATCAGCCAGGCTATGGAGGGCTTTTCATCTGCAGCGCCAGCACCGAAAACCCCACAGCAGGAGCAGGCTCTAGCAATCAACCAGGCTATGGCGGGAGCTGCGCCAGTAGTTACCTCTGGAAAACGAACTATCACGGCACCAAGTGATGTGCAGATTTATGACAACGGCTACAAGGTGGTTACAGGTGAGGATAAGAGCTTCTTTGGTTCGCTATTTGATTCCACGGTGTCAGGGCTTAAACAGACAGGAACCGCAGTAATTCCTGCCGTTGGCGATAACCTTTCACGACTTGTTGGGGGGATTGATAGTACAGGGATATTGAACGATCTTGTAATGCAGTCTACTGGGCAGAATAGTGCGATTGCGCGAGCTATTAGCCCATTAACAAGAAATGTTGGAGACTGGCTGAATGGGGGGATTCAACAAACCGCTAATAGCATTAGGGGAATAGCAACTGGTGCCAATAACGCCATATTTGGCTCTGCTTCAGCTGTGCAAGAACCTTTTCTTGCTATGCCGCCACAACTCCCTACTGTAACCGATCTCGCACGAAGCGGAATAAGACAACCATTAACTACTGACACTATAAATAACGATCCTGCTATGTTGAAGGCGCTGGATAACATCTGCTCTATCCTGAACGATCTGCTGAATGTGAACAAGAACAATACAAAAGGCGATCCGGATAATGTTGTCAAAACATCGCAGCCGCAGCCGCGACCACGTGCGAGCACAACTATTAATGACCAGTCGCTGGATGCTCTGCTTGAGGATTAATACTGATGCTTTACGAAATAGACGCAAGACTTCAAACGAATGAGAGCGGTGTCATTATTGCAGAAGGAAGTACCGCAGCATGGATGGCCCGACTTGACGAGTGGCTACGAACCCCTGAAGGGAGTGTTTATGGTTTACCCTCTTGGGGGAGTCCAATGGAAGAATTTAAGCATGAACCATTCGGCTCTGAAACTTCGCACATAGTTGAAGTGGCTATTGAAGGGAGAATGATGAAAAAACTACGACAAGACTTGCCAGGTTTGGATGTGCAGGGGATTCGTTGCACATCAATTTCTGAAGATTCTTTATTAATTAGTTTTTATGCGAAAGGTGGGAGCATGGATATTGTTATGCAGAAATCAAGTGGGGTGGGCGCGTGACGATTACAGAATTACTGGACAAATTTAACGCCAAGTTAAATGAAAACACATGGTGGTCACGATTTGTAAATAGTCAGTTTGTGCAGATGCACGCTATATTCGGATCGCAGCTTATTTATATTGCCCGTACATTTGCAAGCCGCGGCCTCACTGAGGGACTTATTTCAACGGCAACGCGTCGCTCAAGTATTTTAGCGGTTGCTGAAGACCGTGGCTACGTAGGGCGATTTGTTAGTGCTTCATACGGAACAACGTCTATAACCAATAAAACTGATCGGGATATTACGTTACCAGCCGGGGCTGAATTGCTTGCCAATGACCAAACACCTTTGGCAATTATTAACAGTGTTGTAATTCCTGCTGGAGGAACTGTTTCTGGCGTAGAAACTAAACAGCATGAAGCTGTTAGCATTACATTTGATATTGAGAAGGAAACTTTATTTCTGACATTGTTGCTTTCCAGAGAGTTAACAAAAGAAGTCTCTAGCCTGGATGTTTATGTTATTACAGATGGAGTAGAAGAAAAATGGACATATAACCCATTATTTAGAATGTCCAGAGACAAGAGTAAGCACTATTCATTGGCATATAAACCTACAGAACAACTTGGAGTCAAGTTTGGTGATGGTTCTATGGGTATGATGCCTCCAGCAGGCTGTCAGGTTCGAATCGATGTTATGGCTAGCCTTGGCGACTATACTTTGGCTGAAGGACAAAAGTTAGAACCGGCTGGAAATATCGCTCAATATGTGGAGTCACTAGAGTTTAAAACTGATTCGATCATTACCGGTGGTAGTGGTATGGAAACTACAGAAGAAACTCGAAATCGTGCTCAGTATTATGTTGCATACGATGAACAAGTGGTATGGGGCGGTGATTATCGCCAATTCATTCAGAATGTTGTTCATGGAACTTCATGGTTGAACGTTTGGGGCGAAGCGTTACAAGAGAAAATAACTGGGTTTGACGTTCGAAACATCAACAAAATTTTCTTTTGCGGACATAAGCCGGGTGTAAGCCAGGCTCAGCTAAAATCAGAAATACTGAAAGCCCTGGAGAATGTGCCAAATGAATTGAACAAGCGGTTCGAGTATGTAGATACAAATGAACAGCCATTTACTATAAATTTTATAGGTATTGTACGTAAAAATGTTCTGATAGACGATGCTCAAAATGCTATTAAAGCAGCGTTGGAAGATAATTTTGGCCGTGATTCGTCATCATTCAGCTTATTACTACAGAGTGATGATGATTCCCAACAATGTTATGCACAGGTAAAAGTTAAAGATATTTGGCGAGTAATAGAGTCTCTGGATATGTTTCTGTCTTACGACATAACAATACAAAATATGAAAGATGCTGTTTACTTTAATGACTTCATTTATCTTAACGTAAAATCTTCAACGTTCAGCATTTCTTACCCGTAATGAGGTTAGCATGAAAGATAATTGGCTTAAGGAACGATTAACTAAAGTAAAACAGGATTCACATCTCTGGAGTGCATTTATAGACGCTTTACAGGATGTCTGGAATGAGGCAGTAGAACCAATATTAACAAGAATAAGTAACAGAAAATCCTTCTTCACTATGGACAGTGAGGATATGGATGCCCGCATTGCTGAATACGGGCGTTTTTTCGTTATCACTGAAAAAGATAAGGACCGTAGGCCAATGCTGCTGGCGCAACGTTTAGATGAAGTGCACTTTAAAGGCACTATCTTGCCTATTGAGCAGACATTTTGGCGTGAATTCGGTTGTATTCCAGTTAGTTGGGAACCGCTGTATGCACCTGTAAATATAGAAAAACACCCCTATGGTTCATATTTTGCGACCGAAATAGAAATACCTACGGCACAGGCTCAATTCGGTGAGTTCTTCCTGACATCAAGGGGGCTGGTCGTTGTTGATCAGAACAAGCTATATCGCTCATATGGAGAGCAGGATAAAGAAGCCGCTGTGCAGAAATTGTTATCTGACTTCGAAACAGTAATAGCCCCTTTGTTGCCATTGCATATTGTTTTTGATGGCGTCTCGTTTCGGCTTAGTGCTGTATTCCCTGAAGTGGCAGAAATACTAAATTGCTTGTCTACGGATGTTTCGGTAATTGAAGGTGTTTATGTTACTGAGAGTATGGCTGATATGCTATCCCGTAGTGATACCTCCTGCCAGGTAGACAATATTTCTCTTAACGCCATACCGAACCGAACGGCAGAAAAGCAATTACATCTTGATGTAACCCCACTCGATGCGTGGCCTTTGGATTACCACCTTCAACCTGTTTAATAATTCTTCCCCCGCATTTGGGGGAAGAACAACGGAAATCACAAACTGAGCATACTCTCCTTTGGTTCATTGCTTATGAAGGGGCTATGTTCGTATGGCTGAAAATTTAAAGGTAAGAGATGGTAACCGCCTGTATAAGGCGCAATTGCTTTCCTACTATTATTCACGCCGCGCTGAGTCGGCGATCGGCAAAGGTGCGCGTTTTGTTATCTCTAAGGCGTATTGGTGCAAATCTAGTCTGGTAACTGCTAATGGTGCAGGAGGCTGGAATATAGCGGACATTCCACTCAATTTTAAATTGAGTAACGCTCAACAGTTTGCTGCGTCCGATCTGATATTGTCCAGTGTGGATGGGATTATCACTATCAATGCAGCCTTCCCTCAAGAAAAAATGCCGGATAACACGCCTTACGACTTTAACACGCTTGTGCTTGTTGATGCTGAGGAACAGGCTTTTGCTGTGCTTTGCACCCAGCAAGACACCCTCTATAAAGGTAAACGTTACAGTATTCTCATGACAATCGAGCAAGTTGAGGGTTGATTATGGGTGCTGATAAAACGAACAACATAATGACACTATCCTCTGGTGTCTCACAGCCGTTGCTTGCTGATGTTCAATATTTCGAACTCTATAGTAGTTCTGCTCTTAACAGAAAACTTAAAAATATTGTTTTGCCGGGCTTTTACTGTGGATTTGAACCAGTTCCCGGCACAGGGTTGAGCGTCCGTATAACTTCTGAAAACTCAGAAGGTAAAGGGGCTGCTTCAGTAGATGTAAATAATGTTCAGATATCCGTTCAGCAAATAGAAGATGTGACTGTCTCGGTAAAGGCTGGGGCTACCAACATTATTGTGCTGGAAGCCAATTTTGAACATGGTGTAAAAACGACACAGGTAGATAGCGCATCTTCTGTCAGTGCTGCAAGAATTTTCGCGCGTACGGACAATGCTATTGGGCAGAATCAAATTGAATTATGTCGAGTTATCGTGCCTGGCGGCGCAACGGCTGTGACTAAAGAAATGATTGTGCTTAAATACCGAGTTAACCGTGCTGTTGGTGTCGAATTCTCTAATGAAATAAGCAGTACAGAAGAAAGAAAAGCGGCTACACCTCTGGCTGTCAAAACTCTTCATGATTTGGTTGATACAAAAGCTCCGCTCAATAGTCCGCATCTGTCAGGTACGCCGACAGTGCCTACGGCCTCACAAGGCACAAACAGCACGCAGATCGCAAATACAGCCTTTGTTAAGGCAGCTATAACTGCACTTATCAACGGTGCGCCTGGCACACTGGATACGCTGAAAGAAATAGCGGCTGCGATCAATAACGACCCGAATTACAGCACAACTATCAACAATGCCTTGGCTCTCAAAGCGCCTTTGGCAAGCCCTGCATTAACGGGTGTCCCTACTGCGCCTACGGCTGCACAGGGCACAAACAATACGCAGATCGCTACGACTGCTTACGTACGGGCTGCTATCTCTGCATTGGTCGGCTCATCACCTGAAGCTCTTGATACCCTGAATGAGCTTGCAGCAGCACTGGGCAATGACCCGAACTTTGCGACAACAATGACAAATGCGCTGGCAGGGAAACAGCCACTTGATGCAACTTTAACCGCGCTTGCTGGTCTTGCGACAGGCGCAAACAAACTGCCTTATTTCACTGGTAAGGATACGGTAGCGCAGACTGATTTAACGTCAGTCGGTCGAGATATTCTGGCTAAAACAAGCACACTGGCCGTTATCCAATACCTTGGTTTAAGAGAACTCGGTACCAGCGGTGAAAAGATCCCCCTGTTGAGCACGGCTAACACATGGAGTGCGCGCCAGACTTTCAACGGCGGGATCACCGGGGCGCTGACAGGGAACGCCGACACCGCGACGAAATTGAAAACAGCCATAAACATTAATGGCGTCAGGTTCGATGGTTCGGCTGACATTACGTTGACTCCTAAAGATCTGGACGTTTACAGCAAAAGCGAAATAGACAATAAAAAAGGGATGAGAAAATACACTTTTTCAGCGCCTGCAAATGCAGTAAGCGGTAAGTGGTATCCTATAGTCTTTCGCCGATCTGGAGGCAGTACCGATGAATTAGCCTCACGAGTTGTGATAACTACTTATTCCTCAGCTGGCGGATACGCCATGAATAATTGTGAATTTAATGGTTTTGTTATGCCTGGCGGTTGGTCTGATCGCGGTTCATATGCAGCTGGTTTTTTCTCAATATATTCTACTACTGAGCGAGCTATACACTCGATTATTTCAAGTGTGAAAGATGACGATTTGTGTAGTGTATTTTACGTTGAAGCCAGAGCATTTCCTATCAAGATATTTGCTGAGGAGGGCTTGAACGTAATTGTTCCTACTACTGACTATACCGTTGGTCAAGCCACCTATAAGTGGGGGGCCACAGATCCAGTAGCAGAAAGTACAAATACTCAAACCATTCTGGATTTTAAAAATGGACGTGGTTATTACTGCTCACATCAGTTTGTTTCAAGCCTTTCAGGAAATGCTGCAACTGCAACAAAACTGCAAACAGCACGCACAATAGGCGGAGTGTCATTCGATGGTAGTGCCAATATCGACCTGCCAGGTGTGAATAAAACAGGTAATCAGAACACAACCGGTAATGCAGCGACAGCGACCAAGTTACAAACCGCTAGAACTATAAATGGGGTGTCGTTTGATGGTTCTAAAAATATTGAGCTAACGGCGGAAGATTTAAATCTACAGGAAACGGTAAACAAGGCTGATAACGCGGTTCAAAAGACAGGCGATACCTTGTCCGGTGGACTTACTTTTGAAAACGACTCAATCCTTGCCTGGATTCGGAATACTGACTGGGCGAAGATTGGTTTTAAAAATGATGCCGACAGCGATACTGATTCATACATGTGGTTTGAAACAGGCGACAACGGCAATGAATATTTCAAATGGAGAAGTCGCCAGAGCACCACAACAAAAGACCTGATGAATCTTAAATGGGATGCTTTGTCTGTCCTTGTTAAAGCCCTTTTCAGCAGTGAAGTAAAAATATCGACAGTCAATGCACTAAGGATATTTAATTCATCTTTTGGTGCTATTTTTCGTCGTTCTGAAGAATGCCTGCATATCATCCCTACACGAGAGAATGAGGGGGAAAATGGTGATATAGGGCCACTACGTCCCTTTACGCTTAATCTTAGAACTGGTCGGATAAGCATGGGGCATGGTCTGGATGTTACTGGCGGCATCAATGGTAGTTTGAACGGTAATGCTGCAACTGCAACAAAACTGCAAACAGCACGCACAATAGGCGGAGTGTCATTCGATGGTAGTGCCAATATCGACCTGCCAGGTGTGAATAAAACAGGTAATCAGAACACTACCGGTAATGCAGCGACAGCGACCAAGTTGCAGACAGCATGTACTATCAACGGCGTCTCGTTTGATGGTTCTAAAGATATTGAACTTAACCCACGGTCTATAGGCACGATCAACTCCACAACAATGTCTTTTAGTGGTGGTGCTGGATGGTTCAAACTGGCAACTGTAACCATGCCACAGGCCAGTTCCGTGGTTTACATAAGCCTGATTGGTGGTGCAGGGTTTAACGTTGGCTCCCCGCAGCAAGCAGGCATCTCTGAGCTGGTTCTGCGTGCAGGAAATGGAAATCCAAAAGGTATTACTGGTGCATTATGGCGACGGACCTCGGTTGGATTTACTAATTTTGCATGGGTGAATACATCCGGTGATACCTATGATGTTTATGTTGAAATAGGTAATTACGCCACAGGTGTTAATATTCAGTGGGATTATACCAGTAACGCCAGCGTAACGATTCATACATCACCAACTTATACAGCGAATAAACCAACAGGCCTGACAGATGGAACTGTATATGTAATTTACAGTTCGCACATTAAACCGACTGCTGCTGAGGTTGGGGCGTTGTCATTATCTGGCGGTCAATTGAATGGTGCACTGGGCATCGGAACATCCAGTGCTCTTGGCGGTAACTCGATTGTTTTGGGTGATAATGACACGGGCTTTAAACAAAATGGCGACGGTAATCTGGACGTTTATGCTAATAACGTTCATGTTATGCGCTTTGTCTCCGGCAGCATTCAAAGTAATAAAACCATAAATATTACAGGGCGTGTTAACCCCTCGGATTACGGTAACTTTGATTCTCGTTATGTAAGAGACATGCGACTTGGTGGAGCATCTACATATAAACCAGCAAATAACACCTCGACATGGACGCATCAGGCACCATCAGGCTGCGTTTATACTGGCATTATAGTCCAGGATACCGGCTCGAATTCTGCCGATAATATTGGAGGTGTATATTACAGGCCGGTTCAGAAACAGATTAATGGAACATGGTATAACGTGGCACAGGTTTAAATTTATGCAGCATTTGATCAATATAACAGCGGGTAATCCAAAAACAGTTGAGCAATACCAGCTGACGAAACATTTTGATGTCATCTGGTTTTTTACAGAAGACGGTAAAAACTGGTATGAGGAACAAAAGAACTTCCAGGATGACACGATAAAATTAGCGTATGACAAAGATAACATCATCCGCTATGTGGAAAAGGATGTAACAGCTATCAGACCGGATGGATTAAGTGTTGTTGAAGTGCCGGATATTACTGCTAACCGACGTGCCGACATTTCTGGTAACTGGATGTTTAAGGATGGCGCAGTTATTAAACGTATTTATACGGCAGAGGAATTACAGCAGCAGGTAGAAAATCAGAAAGCCAGACTTCTTGCTGATGCTGAATCAGTCATTCAACTACTAGAGCGTGCAGTAAGGCTGAATATGGCAACGGATGAGGACCACAGCCGACTGGAAGCATGGGAACGCTACAGCGTTCTTGTAAGCCGCGTGGATACGTCAAAGCCAGAATGGCCACAAAAACCTGAGTAAAAATAAGGCCCGATAACGGGCCTTTTCTCATTCTGGTTGTTCGGGAAACGTTACTGGCAGGATGGAGGTATCTGTAGATTCTACTTTCTGCGCATATAGCATCCACGCGGTTAATTTCTGTTTATTCTCATCGGAAATGATGCCCAGCCGTAGCTGTGAGTCCCACAGTTGGGTTTTATCCCTGACAAGTTGCAATAGGCTTTGCTTTTCATTTTCAGCTTGTTGCCTCTGTTCTTCCTCGGTATAAGTTCGCTTTATCACTACGCCATCTTTGAACATCCATTTACCAGAAATGTCAGCACGGCGATTTGCGGTAATGTCAGCAACCTCAACCACACTTAAACCTTCTGGATTTATTGTAGATACGTCTTTATTTATAGCCACAATAACTCCATCTGATGTGTAAGCAATTTTTATAGTGTCATCCTGGAAGTTCTTTTGTTCCTCATACCAGTTTTTACCGTCTTCAGAATACAACCAGACAACACCAAATTGTCGCGTCAATTCATATTGTTTAACAGTTTTTGGATTACCTGATCTGATGTTTTTTAAATGCTGCATAATTAAATACTTCCCGCGTTATACCATGTACCATTGATACAATACTGCAGCGGCCTTGCCTGAGTTGTATCAATAAGTTCGTCCTTATTTGAGTTAATTGAGGCAGTAACAACATAACCAGATTTATCGTTCCATCCAGGACCATTCCATGTTTGCACAGACGATTTTGTACCTAATCGAATACCTGTAATAAATCGTGAATCACATTCTGCTTTGGTATATGCCCCAACATCTCCCGCAGATGGTTTACGTGTTGTAGTATAAAATTCCGACCAGTCGGCTTCAAAACCATAACCGTCACGCGCAGAACGATAATAAATACCGCCGTTCTTATAATTCACGCGGAACTGAACAGCCGGACAACTACCAGCTCCCATATAAAAATGGAGAATCAACGTAGATGATCCACCAATATTAGCGTTATAAACCCCGCTAATCGAGTTCCATCCAACAGCTTTGTCATTTCCAACTATGCTTCCTGTCTGCCCTAAAGCAAATGCAGGCTGCTGGTTTTTCGTGTTGTAGTCACGTCGCCAGCCAGGTAAATACTCTGAACCGTGGTTAATATATATAAATTGCGCATTCGTAGTGCCACCACCGTTAGAGGTACTCGGTGTGGTTATACGAATGGTCATGGCGCCTTTATAGCCCATAACTTCAATAACGCAACCCGCAAGGTGAATAAGTCCACATCCGGTGTCAGTAATAATTTTATTACTGCCGTATGACCATGAACATTTGCACATCCAGTATGGGTGATTGAATGCCCCTTGAGAATCCAGCCATTCAATCAATTGTGCCGTTGTCCAGTTCCCTGCACCTGTACTAATAGAACTGTGAAAAGCGCGACATGCACCAATATTTTTAGTGAAGGTATCTTTTCCCGGAATATCTGCGCCGTTCTGGTTTTTCTGCAATGCTCCTGCGGCTAATTCTACAGTTTGCTCAAGATTTAAATCTTCCGCCGTTAGCTCAATATTTTTAGAACCATCAAACGACACCCCATTTATAGTTCTAGCGGTTTGTAACTTGGTCGCTGTCGCTGCATTACCGTTCAAACTACCATTAACGCCACCAGTAACATTTAGTCCATTACCAATAGACACAACACCGCTGGTATTATTAATTGTAATCGGTCGCAAACTGTTCCATGAACCTAACGTATCTCCTGATGCTGTTAGCATGAAATATGTGCTGCCGCCGTCATTACGGATAAAGAATCCATAGTTGCCATAGGCAATGCGCAGACCATTCGCCGATTTGGAAATAATCTCGCCAGCAGCAGTTAATCCGCCAGTTAACGCTCCTCCAGATAGTGGTAAAGCTCCGACATCAGCCGCAGTAGGTTTGTTTTTAGTGTTATACGCTCTGCGCCATCCTGGTGAATAACTTGTGCCATTAGACACATAGATAAATTCAGCATTAGTGAGTGCGCCAGATACACTTGTCGTCGTTGCCGTTGTTATACGAATGGTAAAATAACTCGTGCTACTGCTATTATTAAATACCTCTATAACTGCGCCAGCCAGTGGAATAATGCCGCATCCTGTTTCGCTGTCTGGTATGGATGCACTATTTGCATACGCCCAGGCACAACGCGCTATCCATACCTTTGCATTAAAAGCACCATTATCTCGTAGCAGAGTCACTAATTGCTCTGTTGTTATTGATGCTCCATTATCACCTGTTTCAAGCCAACCAGTAGGAGATGCCGGGCAACCAATATTTGCCGGTGACAGAGAAATATTAGCCGTTCCGTCAAATGAAACCCCATTAATGGTGCGTGCTGTTTGCAGTTTTGTGGCTGTAGCTGCATTGCCGGTAGTGCTCTGATTGCCTGTTTTATTCACGCCCGGCAGGTCGATGTTTGCGGTGCCATTAAATGAAACACCACCAATAGTTCTTGCCGTTTGTAATTTCGTTGCAGACGCCGCGTTTCCGGTTGTGTTCTGGTTGCCCGTGGTATTTACACCAGGGATGGAATCCTTCGATGTGTAGACCTGCGCCCACTCTGACCAACTGGCTGTATCAGTATCTCGTCGCGAACGTACATGTACAGGTGCATGAGCGCCACTTGTACCGCTCCAACCTATGAACAACTCACCTTCACCAACTGCCGTTGCGCCCTTAAGATGAAGCACATTCCCGTAAGCAGAAGGATAGCCGTTGTTGTACGCCTCATACATTTGCAATCCAGTAGCAGCACCTTGTGTTGTACCGGTGAGCGCAGTAACACGCCCTCTGGACGTAATTGTTGGTATCGAAATGTCCACAGAACCATCAAATTTAACACCGTTGATGTTTCTTGCCGTCGCAAGTTTCGTCGCGGTGTCGGCGTTCCCTGTCAGCGCCCCGGTGATCCCGCCGTTGAAAGTCTGGCGCGCACTCCATGTGTTAGCCGTGCTCAACAGGGGGATCTTTTCACCGCTGGTACCGAGTTCTCTTAAACCAAGGTTTAGGATTGAAATGATGACGCCGGAAACTTCTTATAAAGAGTGGAAACAGCCACATCATAGATGATTGCAACCTGCTTACGGGGGATGCCCTTCTCCAGCAATCGCCGCATTTGCTGCCATGTTTCTTCCTGGTATTTAGGCCGACGCCCACCTATTCGACCTTCTGCGCGAGCTGCATCAAGTCCAGCTCGTGTACGTTCAACAATAAGTTCACGTTCCATTTCTGCCAGCGCCCCCATTACGTGAAAGAAAAAGCGCCCCATTGGTGTACTGGTGTCGATGGAGTCAGTGAGACTCCGGAAGTTAATGCCTATGTCACGAAGCTCTTCCACCAGCACAACCAAGTGACGCATACTGCGCCCAAGACGATCTAACTTCCATACGACTAGGGTGTCACCTCTGGAAAGCATACGGAGAACCTTTTTTAACCCAGGGCGTTCAGCCTTTTTGCCGCTCGCCTTATCCTCAAAAATTAGCTCACATCCTGCGCTTTCAAGGGCGTTTCGTTGTAAAGCTGTGTTTTGGTCATTAGTTGATACGCGAATGTATCCAATAAGCATATGTTCCCCCTTGTATGTTAAGGAGGGAGATTTTAGAAGATGTCCTGTAAGGAAATAACAAACTGACTAAGTTAGTGGCGCATTAGATGTTATTTCTGGAGGGGTATGTTTGCAGATTATGAAAATCTGGCTGTAGTAGTCATAACATCCCTACTAAGTGGAACCGGCGTATTCCTTCTCGGAGTTAGAGACGGGCGCATTTCTGCGTCCCTGCTCAATCTTGCGAGTGAATTGTTTACTGCGGTAACAGCCGGGCTTGCGGGGTATGGGGTGGCGGTTAGCCAGGAATGGCCTGAAGGTATCATTTTCTGCGTTGTTCTGATTGCCAGTAACAACGGAAGAGAAATTTTACAGGGCTTGAAGTCCAGAGCTAGTAACGTCTTGAATCTCTTAAGCGTAATAGCGAATGGGGGAAAAGGTGGAGAGAAATAATGGGTAACTTTGGGAATTATTTCATTTTTATCATGGCATTTGTTGCCATCATTGACCGTTTCATTTTTCGTCGCAAGAGTGTTGAGATTTTGAGTATTGGTGACGCTGTAGTGAAAGAATCCGCTATAGCATTTCCTGTTTCGCTACGTGTTAAGCGAAGCTGGGTCAGCAATGCTCAAATCGAATATTGGTTGCAAGACCTGAAAAATCCATCTGTGGTTATTTCAGGGAAAACGCGACCAGTTGACGCCTCAAAACGCGGTGAGAGAGAAGAGTATTTGCTCATCGATACGAAATATCTTGAGCCAACGAAGTGGGATCTGAAAGTCACATTGACTAACGGTAACTGCCGACTGAATCCGCTTTATCGCATTTTCCCTATCAATGACTGCATAGAGCGCCAGTTTACGATCGAAAAGCGTGAAGGAGACTGGGATGTCAAATAAGAATAATTATGTTCTTCTTAATTATGATGAGTTAAACGAAAAGGGGCTGGCAAAACTCGTCAAAGAAATCAGCAAAGGTGGTTACAAGATAGCGAGGGTGGTCCCTGCAAGTAATGGCAGGAAGAAAGATGGGATCATGACGCGCACGTTTACCCTTATTGGTCTTGATGAACAGACAATGGAAGTTCAGGTTAACGATACCGGTGATATATCTGGGATCAAACTGAATGGTAAAACAGTACCGTTCAAGCCAGTAAAAACAATGTCGGCTTTGGGGCAATCTCTTGCGGCTTTATTTAATCGCGGAGCAACTTCTTTCCAGAAGTCATTAGCTCGAAAACTTGCTCGTGCAGCAAAAAATATTGATGACGAAAATAAGAAGCGGCAGGGAGTTAAATCCAACGCTCAGAGATTAGCTGAAGCGAAAGAATCACGTGATGCACTCCGTGAAGATATCGCTAATGCTAACGACAAACTGTCTAAACTCCAGAGCAAGTCAGACAAAGTAATGCAAGATACGGGTAACGTTAAAGCTGCCTTGTCTCAGGAAGTAGCTAAGACACGTGCTCTTAAAGAAGAAATCGCGCGCCTGGAGGATGAGCATGATTAACAATCCTTTACGAATTAATATTCAGTCTACTTTTGCTGATACGATCCCCGGCTATATGCCAGGTCGCTGGTCTTCAGAAGAATTAAGCGAAGATGACCTGATTTTTGAGGCGGCGACCTTAGAAGATATTGAGCTTGCCTATATGGGCAATGAAATTCTGGTTGTGTCTGACGAAGCTATGTTTGAGTCCATAACTACAACCAGAATTCGGTTAGCTCAAACAATGCGAGCTTTCGTCCGTGCGCTGAATCGTGGCCTGAATGGTACGAATATTATGGCAGGGACTGATGAAGCCGGGACCGATGAAAATGGACGTAATTGTATTGGTGGTGCGATTATCGGTCGTGTACGTCGGGTAGCTAATATCCCTGTTTTGACCGCGCAGATACCGCTTACTGACGGGCAGAGTACAAGCATAATTTTCCACTCTCCAACAGCTGACGGGGCAAAAATAAAGAGTAACGACGAGCTTGTTGCATTTCAGTTTTTACTTAATAAGCGTAACGTAACTCACGTTGTCGCCCCGATTGGTGGGAGAGATGTTTCTTTAAGCCAGGTATGCCAGGCGCTATCTAATTTGATTGAGCGTAACAGCGAAAAATTTAAGAAAGCAAAAGAGCGCCAGGACAAAATGAAGGCAGATATTGAGAGTTATCTCAATGAAGCAGATAAACTGGCAGAAGAACGGTCAATAACAATTGATCAGGTGGACGTTGCGCAACGTGGGCTGACTGAAAAGCGTGCTGCTCTTACGGAGATGCAAAAAAAACTTGATGCCCAGAAAGCCATCAACGAGGAATTACAAGAAAAACGCGATAAATTGTTGTCTGCTAAAGGTGAAAAAACGAAGGAGCGAGCGTTTAGTGACCAGCTGCGACATGTAAAACATAATCTTGCCATTGACGGAAAAACAGTGCTGGATAATGGCGCTGAAGTTAATTATGTCACGTCCGGCAGTGACAATTTCGTTACGATAGTAGCACCTGAAGGTAAATTCAGTATTGATGCCAGTGCTGTCAAAGGAGGCAGTTTGGCAGATGCTGCAACCAAATTACTTAAAGCCTACCGAGAGCATAACGCAGATAAATATAAAGTTGATGTGTTACCAGGCCAGCAGGAAGACTCCGAACCACCACAGACAGCCCCCGAGACGAACCCAGTATCACAACCAGAGAGCCAAGATGTAGGTAAATACCACTATGCACTTCAATCTCGCCCGGCTGGTGTTGGTGCTGTGCCGGATGGAAATAAAGCCGTGCTTGATCGTCCTGACCAGGCTGATCAGTATTACGGATATGCTCGTCACGGTATCATTACGTATGACCGTAAACTGACAGATAAAGAAGTCAGCCAGTACGAGTTGCTCTATCTTCCTGATGAAGATGAGCTGAAAGATTTTGCAGGCCAATTGGTTGTGTCCAGCATGTCTAAACATATTGATGGCTATGTGGACCTGTTTGGCAGTGACCTGAAAACATTCAAGGCGCAAGTGAAAATTCTTTTCCGCAAAGCGTTTCCAAACGTGGCGTATCCACTTGGTGATGGGGAGAACCTTTTCATTATGGACGTGTATAACGCCCTTCAAAATTATTCAAGCGAAGTAAAAACAGAGCATGTGGTTGAGCCAGAATCACAACCACAACCAGCACCAGAACAGGAGCCGGAGCCAGAAGAAGCGGGTGAATCAGCAAGTGAAGCTGATCAGGAGGCAGATAAAGCGCTGGAGTACCTGAAATCCGTGCCGGAGCAGTTTACATCCCGCGATCTGACGGTCATCAGTACTGAACTTGATCATGTACAGGAAGCAGCAAATGCTCTAATCAGTGCAGGTCGATACGACGAGAACGAAGCCACTGTGGGTGCAGCAGTTGACTACCTGATCAACATTCTGGCTGAAATTCAGCAGGGAGGTGCTTAATGACCATCTCTGTTTTAGACCGCCTGAAATTAGGTAAAGAGCTATCAGATCTAATGCAGGCGCAGAAAACTGCGCCAGTATTGCAACGCGTCACCATTGGTAAGCAGATTGTTGATGTGATGCTGAAATTGGGCCTGGGGACTGCCGCGCAACCGGCAGCGGAACCGCAACAACAGACTGATCCTGTTGTAGATGAAGTCCCTAAGATAGTGACTGACTTCCTGGGCGGTGTGTTCACAAAGTCCACACAAATGGAATTTATTGATGCGCTACGTGGGATCTCAAACTATGTAGGCGAGTTCCTTACGTTGGAACAGGCTAAAGAGCAGACCATAAGCTGGGTGAAAGCCAACGGTTATGCAGGCTAATCAAAGGGGCTGAAATGCCCCTTTCACTTTCCTGCAAGTCCATAAATCACACACTTTTTACACTTCCTGCTTTCTATGTAAGGGGAGTGTATTTTGAACAAGTCAGTTACTTCCGCGCTATCCGAAGCAGCAGACATTAACAGTGTTATTGCGCTGGTTTCTTCATTAGAGAGGCGAGAAACACGCCAGGGGCGCAGTAGTTACGTAGTCACCAGTAAAGGGGCAGAGGTAAAGACGGCTTTTAAGGTCGTTGATGCCAGCAGTCTGATCATTTCGAACAACCTTGACGGTACGATTAATCCGGCCTTCCCGGAAGAACTCCAGCCACGTGACCGTACACGGCTATCAAGCAAACTCCAGGTTAACCGTATTGCCTCCAATTTACGCCCGGCACAATTAACGGATTCCGGCATGAGCAGCCACGGAGCGCCGATAGTTGGTCCGGACAACGTTGTTGAATCCGGCAACGGAAGGAGCATGGGTATCTGGCGTGCCTATGAGCAAGGGCAGGCGGATGAATATCGCCAGTACCTGATCGACCATGCGAAAGAGTTTGGTCTGAATCCTGACGAAATTTCGCAAATGTCTATGCCCGTACTGGTGCGAGAAAGACTCACAGATGTAGACCGCGCTCAATTTGCCCGCGATTCAAACATCAGCGATCTGCAAGAGATGGCTGCAAGTGAAAAAGCGTATGCGGATGCGCAATTTCTCACTGAGAGCGTCATGGCGCTATTTAATCCTTCAGATGATGGAAATCTACTGGCGCGGTCCAATGATGCGTTTATTCGTGCGTTTTTGCGCGAAATAGGTGATACGGCGACGGCAGGTTTGCTTACTGCCGATGGGCGTCCAACGAAACAACTTATCGACCGCATCCAGAATGCAATTTTTGCCAAAGCGTACAAGGATGAAAGGCTTGTTCGGCTGGTGGCGGAAGAGCCAGATCCGGAAATGCGTAACATCCTTACCGCATTAAATACGGCAGCCAGCGATTTTGCGCAAATGCAGTCACTTTCAGGCGATGTTCACCATGACACGGTAACCGGACTGGTAGACGGCATAGAGCAATTGAATGGTCTGGATAAACAGGCTATTGCCGCGCTACAGGAAGCAATTAACCTTGTTCGTGAAGCAAAAGATAACGGTCAGGCAGTAGAAGAGGTGATCGCACAGCGTGGATTGTTTGGAGATAGCACTCCGGAAGCGGAAGCGCTTGCTCTGTTTATTGTTGCCAACAACAGAAGCGCTAAGCGTATGGGGGCCGCTTTCAAGAAACTGGCGCAAAAAATTAACGATGAGCTTATTCACCAGCAACAAGCGTTAGGCGATATGTTCGGCGGCGGAGATGTCGATCTGCGTAGCATTTTGTCTGCCGTTTCCGATGAGATTGAGGGTGAATTTGGCGAAGGGAAAGGTCTGAACTTTGCTATGTTTGAAAATTCTACAGTTCCAAATAATTGCCGTACAGAAAACTAAACCAACCGCTGAAATCACATACTGATTATGCTGCCGCAAAACTGGAAACAATTTGCGGTGATTCATGGCAACGAAAGACAAAAACAAAGGCTTTCTGTCAGCATTGAAGAAAGCCTTCAACGGTGGTGATGTTACGCCCGCCGATCCGGTCGTTTTTACGAGCGGACATAGTGTCGTTGCTCGTTCCGGCCTGTCTGCTTTACGTCCAGGCATCCTGGGGAGCAATAGCGATGGCATGACGAGTGAGGCAGATTCAATTTCTTTATCCGCTGAACTGCCCGGCGAGCGCCTGCAAAAGTACAACATCCTGGAAACGATGGCTAAAAGCCCGACTATCTCGACGGCTTTAAACATTCACATTGCACATGCGCTTGCGCCTTCAAAAAAAAACGGACAGGCATTCATCCTTTCGCCAAAGGATGGTTCCGATGCCGAGGCAGTAAGTAGATGTGAAGAGTTAACCGCTGATTTGGGGGCGATGATTAATGACGGACTTCCTTCATGGGCCATGATCATGGCGATCTTTGGGGTGTCTTATGTCCGACCTTATGCTGAACAGGGCAGGGGGATAACAGGCATTGAGTCCAGTTATTACACTCTGCCACATTTCGTCCAGGAATTTTATCGCGGCAGCCAGCTGGTTGGATTCAGTGGTGATTACATCCTGGATACGCATAGTTTGCGCAGAGTAATAACCGAACCGTGGAATCTGGTTTCCATGAAAAATCCCTATTGGACGCCACAGCATAAAGTTATTCCGGTTAGCTACGGCACAAAAGGGTACTCACTGTTAAGTGATCAAGCTGATAAGCCGTTAATGGAGACGCAGAATTACGGAACTTCATTCCTGGAATACAGCTATGAACCTTACCTTAATTTATGTGCTTCGCTCGCCGCGCTGAAATCAACGCGAAATAATGCAGCCAAAATTGACCGCCTGATTGCTCTTACGACGAACACACTTGACCCGGTTAATGCGGCGAACTATACGCGTGGCGTCAGCCAGGCATTGAAGCGTCATAGTGACCTGGTGGCGCAAAGGTCGATTAATGCCAACGCTATTCCAACTGTGCTTAACCATCTGATACCCGTCATGGGGGATGGGAAGAACGGGATCACCATTGATACGCAATCTATACCCGCAGATATCAGTGGTATCGAAGACGTTATGTTTCATCTCCGACAGCTCGCGGCAAGCCTCGGTATTGACGCAACAATGCTTGGCTGGGCTGATCAGATGAGTGGTGGACTTGGAGAAGGCGGTTGGCAGCAAACAGCTATCCAGGCCGCCTTACGCGCGAACTGGATCAGACAGGCCGCCCAGCGAACTATTTATCGGCTTCTGGACATTCACCTCGCTTATAAATACGGCAAGGTTTACACCGAAAAAAACCGCCCTTATGACGTGCAATTCAACTCAATGAACACTGCTATTCAGGAAGAGGAAAACCGGGAACTGGATGCACGCGCCAACTTTGTTGCTGTCATCTCCCAAATTATGGACCAGATCCAGAACAACCCGAAACTGGCTGGTAGTGACGCGTTTATGCGTTATCTGTTCACCGAGCAGTTGCACATCGACGATGACACTCTCAACACCATGATCAAAGAGTTTAAGGCGAATGAATCAGAGCAAAACAACGAGCATGGTATGTACGAATCCGCGCCGTTGTCGTCCGGTGACGATCCGGAAAACTGGACGCCAGAACAGTTAATAAACTTTGCAAAATTTGTGATGAGCAATTAACCGGAGGGAAATAATGCAATCACTGAACACTGTTACGGATCGCTTCTCCCTGGTAGAGAAAATCCGCAAACACACACCGCAGAACAACCGAAATTACGTTATTCAGTCGGTGCGAGACACATTCAACTCGCCAGAAACAAAAGAGCGTATCGCACTTGGTGAGATGTATGGCTATTACGGTCATGGTCGCCGGGCGATGCACTATAACAAAACGAAAAGCCTGAACCTGCCGGAAGTCTCTGTTGTGATGGTTGATGGGAAACCTGTTGTATTGGAGAACGTGCCATCAAACAGGACTATCGACATTTCGATTGACGACAACGGCATTGTTACCCATACGCAGGAAATACTGGATACAGACACCGGGCGTATTGTACAGGGAATGATTAATTCAGGTGCTGGTGGTTGGTCATGGGCTACATCTGGCCCAGATTCATCTGTATCCCTGGTAAAGTCTTTTCACGGCTTTGATTACGTAACTGTGCCTAACTATATCAGTCTGGACAAGAAAAGCCTGATGCTGGAATCAGCAGAAGAGCGCGACGCGGCTATTCATGCGGCACTTATCGAACAAGGTTTTACCGATAACGCGGCTACGGATCTTGTTCACCACTTTTCAGCAATGAAGAATCAGCAGGCTATTTTCGAGTCAGCACAGCGTGAAGCCCTTGAGTCAGAATTGATGCTCCTTGAAGTGGAAAACATACAGCTTCGAGATAAGCTGCGCACTCAAACAGCGATGATGGAAAGCCAGGGGGAAAATGCAAAGCAATGCCGCCGGATTTTGCGTGACGCTATCCAGGAAATGCCTGTTTTTATTAGCGCAGAACAGCGCCGGGCGCTCTGCCGTATGCAGTCTGAAGATGATGCTCGCATAGTGGCTGCGATGCTTGAATCACTGGGGGCAAATGCGACTTATGGCTTGCCGATATCAGGCAAGAAAGAGCCGGAGTTATCGCCGAAGGAGAGCAAAAATACTACCCCATTACTCTTCGTTTCACGACGGGCATAACCGCAGAATGAAATTAAATTTCTAACATAGTGTATTTATATACACTGTTGATTCTGTCCGATGTGATCGAGTAGGATCGCGGTCACTGCTCCGGTAGCGACTGCCAAAAAAAGCAAAAGCCGCTGAGAAGCGGCTTTTGGGTGTATAAATCCACTGGCATAGATTTATACGGTAGATAGATTTTTTCACGGAACTATCTGATGAATATTTTAAATTCAGTTTCAGTAACTTTCAACACTTCTGAGTATAAAAACAACACTGAATACCACAAAAAAATCAAAGGTCATCAGTTGAGTTTTTTTGCTCGTCATAGCGGTCTTCTTTCCCCTTCACATAGCGCTATTATTGCCGAGTTCGCCAACCTGGCAGGGGCTACCGATGAATACATGATCCGTCGCTCATATGCTGATATGTCCGAGATTACAGGACGCAGTATTTCTACTGTACGCCGGGCATTTGCTGAAGCGACGAAGTGCGGAATGCTTGTTAGGCAACATCAGGTAGCGAATAACAATGCCCAGGTGTGTAACGTATATCGGTTTACGACACAATTTCTCCACTTCATTCATGCAGCAATGGAGATAGGGGGTAAGCAGGGCATCAAATTTGCCAACGCCACAAAACTGGTTAAGCAGTTGATTTCAAAGGTTCGTTATTTTTTTGAAACTGGGAACCCCCTGTTCATTTTGAACAAGTCCCCCCATGTTCAAAATGAACAGCCAATAGAAAATAAGAGTCACTCTATAGCAAAAAGAAGAGAAAGATCATGCGCGGTTCAGCCAAAGGCTTCACCAGCAGATAGTTCTCAAGCGGATAATGGGGCGCTGGATAAAAAACCAGTAATCAGGGAAGAACATACCAACCGCTGCCTGGCGGCGGCAAAAGCGAGAGCTGCAAAGCGTCGTTCAGACGAGGGGCACGCAAAACGGCAGGCTCTGTATCGTACCGCTGAAAAGCTGGCAAAAAAATTTGCATGGATACGTAGTGCCGCTACCGCAGTGAATAAGCCTAAACAATCCAGTGTCCTGGATTTCTCAATGGATTATTCTGGCTCCCAGGGGTGTGCAACCATTGGTGAAGCCTTTGACCTGATGAAACAGCGTGGCTATCGGTCTGAATTTGACCGGGAGGATTGGTCAATCCCTGCGGGATTTAGGGGATGACCTGTGTGCCTACAAAACTTCCCAATGATCGGCAAATGCTCGCTCGATGATTTGTATTAGAAAATTAATTTCCTGTTTCTAAATCGGAATGTATGATCTGCATCATCGACTGAAGTCATCCATTGCTGAAATTTTTAGTTGATCTTCCATGTTTTCAGGCTTATATTAATGCCGTCGTAGCAAATTCTGCGACCAGGTTTGACAGCCTGAATGTTAGTGCGGACAACCGCAGATTTCCGATATTGCGGTATTTTTGTGTCCGTAAATCGCGTTACGCCCGAATTATGGTGGGGCGTGATGGGGAGGCTTCGGCCTGCTGGTTTCACTAACGCCAGTCTGTCAACCCTGTCACGTCCTGCCACCTGTTTGACAGCGGGTAGCAGGTTGTTAAACCTGTTAGTGAGGCCGTAACTATGGTTAATGCCAATCCTTGCTCACGTCCAGAATTCATCTGGCGTTTCCACTCCCTGCAAAAACACTGCGATCACTTCGCAATTGCCGCAACCGAAAAAGAAGCCCGTTCTCTGATCCCTGATCAGTATGGTGTTCTTACTGGTCGTTTCTCTACTTCCCCACAACCAAACACTAATCCCTGGTATCGCAATATTACCAATCCCAGCATTGCGGAGGCACACTGATGGACTCCAGATCCGGGAAGTTGATTTATCGACGGCTGATATAGTCGGTAATGATTGGATCGTGACTTGAAGCGTGATGCCCCGGCCTGGTCGGGGCTTTTTTCATGCCTCATTAGTTGAGGTTGCTGCGTCTCCGACTGGTAACAGAGCGGTATTGCGTGGTTCGCCAGCAGGCCAGCGATAGCCAGACACTCTTGATGTTGGGAATGCGCGAATATTAACCGCATCCCCCTGGTTCCCACCCAGGACAAGCAGATCGCCATTGGCGCGGCGTCCGACAACGAAGCCTACGTGCCCACCGCCTACGCGGGTAAATACAACGATACATCCGTATGCCGGTGTATCTAATTTCTCGCCCCAATCCAGATAGGATTTTGCCGACTCAAATCTTGTTGAGCGGATGCCTACACGTTCCAGCATTGCACCGACAAATGCTGCGCACCACGGCGTTTCATCGTCTTTAATTCCGCTGCGCTTGATGTCGCGCCAAAACTGAACGATTTCAGGGTTGTGTTTAGCGCCTTTTATTTCAGTCAGGCCAATGTGCTTACGTGCTTCAATTAGCCAGCGAGGTTCAATGTTTGCCATATTTTTTTTCCGGTCATTGGTTAATAAGTAGGCAAACTATGGGGAGTATGTGATTTTGACGGTAGTATCGTCCCCGTGAAAATAACATTCTCCATACCCTCTCAACCGTACCGCATAGCGGATTTTTTACGGTTTAGAGGGGGTAATCCTTTGGATAAACTACTTCATTCAATCAGTGAAGCCTCCAGCTTAGGCGAACTGATTGAGATTGTTAGCCGGTTGCATAAATTACGTGCTGTTGCGACCTTTGGCGTTAAGAAAGTCGATGGTGTCAGTATTCAAAAAACACGGCGGGCAGCAAACAACGCCGCAGTAGAGCTTCTTAATTCCCTTCCGCCCGGCTTCGATGGGGCGAAATTAACTGACGAACAGCGTCAGATTCTTGCCGGGTATACCGGTGAAGGCGGCCTGACAGATGGTGAGGGCAGCCAATACGAATACTACACGCCACAGTTTATGGCTGAAGGTATATGGGATCTGTTTGCTGACTACGGTATTGATGGCGGGCACGTACTGGAACCATCAGCGGGCACAGGTATTTTCCAGGAGACAAAACGACAGGGCATGATAATGACCAGCGCCGAACTGTCTCCGATTTCCGGTCGAATAAACCAGCTTTTGCACCCGGAAGACGATGTGAATATCGGGGCGTTTGAGGCGCTGGCGGCGAAAGACGCAATGTATGATCACGCTGTTGGTAACGTACCGTTTGGTGAAGGGCGTTCCGGTGTCGCCGGGCTTGATCCGGCATATGCAAACGAGAAGAACGTTGGCAATTACTTTGTGCTGCGCACGATCGACAAGGTTAAGCCTGGTGGGCTTATCGTATTGGTGGTGCCGAATGGCATGACCGATGGTACGAAATATAAAAAATTGCGCGATAAAGTCAGCCGTAAAGCGGAATTTTTGGGCGCACATCGTATGCCTTCCGGTACGTTCAGCGAATCCGGTACAGATACCGTGGTGGACGTATGGGTATTGCGTAAACACCCGGAAACCTTCCTGGAGATGATCCCCGACACGGATGATTCAACACTCAAATCGGCAAACGTCCTTTGGGATACCTTCCTCAAAGGAAAATGGTTTACAACCGAAGGGAAGCGATTTGTTTACGGCGACATGGAACGTACCAGCTTCCGCAATACTCTGGTGGTGAAAAAGGACGGTCGTGTATCCAATGAGTCGATGAAAACCGCGCTATCACGCCGCTTTGAAAGCCGCATTAATTGGGATTTGCTTGGCGTAACTACTCAGGCATGGCAGGGCGCCAAAGTAGGAGACAAGCGCCTTGTAGGTGGCATCTGGCACGAGTTTGATGGCCTGCAATGGGTTAAAGATGCGACAACCAAATCCTCCGTACTTGATGTAAGCCGATATGGTGTTTCGACATTCGGTGATCTGCAAACAACGTTCCAATCAACAAACGGCATTCTGGCTCTGTCATGGGGGCAGATATCCGCGATCGCTTCCGACTATCCATCGGTTATCAGTGATGAAGTAGCGGCAATGATTCGCTTTGCTGGGAAACAACGCGAAAAAGACCGTGAGCGCATTATGCGCGGTGCGCTGATCGGGCAACTTATCAATAAAGCGCTGGATAAGCGTAACCTTGGTGAAAACGTCGATGATGAACTGGCTGATGCCGCACGTCTGACGGCTGCCGAAGTTGCTAAATATGGCCCACCACACGCCATTAAGCTAAACGACATTACCGAAGCGGGCGCGAAGAACTGGCTGACATTTACCGGGAACGTCAATCAGGACGGTGAAGCATCCGATCTGCTGTCCGGACGGCTTGATGTTAGCAAAGGGGCTGCTGGTATTGATTTCACTCGTCCGGAACAGGTTGTGACACACCTTTTCAGCGATGTTGCCCTTAATCCTATCAATCTTGATGACTTCCGCGAGGCGTTTAAAGGCGAACTGCCAGAAGACGACGATCAAGCACTGGAATACCTGGCGAAATTCGACGATATCGCTATTGATGGATATGGTTGCCTGCTACCGATGGGCCGTGCCACCAGCGGTGATATTAAATCAAAAGTGGCACTGCTGGTGGGCTGGCGAGACGCGTCCACAGGAGAGCGGAAGGCCAACTTTGAGCGCCAGCTTTCAAAAATCGAAGAGAAACGCACGTTTACACCGCTGAACAAAGTCACGGTAAACCTTAACGCACGGTGGTTGGATCGCCGCCTGATAAAAGAGTTCCTGGCAGAGCAGGGCTATGACGAGTTTAAGTATACAGAACCCGACCTTAAGGTTGAGAACGGCATTCTGGTATCCCCGGACGATTACGAAGGTAAGGACGGGGTATTTACTGGCTATCAACTACGAACCGTAAACGGCAAAAACGGGAACGAGTTCAAGAAAGCGAATAACAAAGATGGCTTCCTGAATCAGCTTGAGAACTACCTGAACGGTGTTAAACCGCGCGGACAGAACGCTAACGAGTACCTGGACAAAATCGCCCAGCTTGAGACGAGTTTTAACGACTGGTTAAGAACTCACCCGCAGGCAGACCAGATCGCCCGCGATTATAACGACGCCTTTAACGGTTATATTCCATTTACCCATTCAGACGCACCCCTGGGGCTTGAAGGCATCAGCGGGAAACGTATACCGCTTTCTTACCAGAACGAAGAAGTTCGTCGTCTGTCGGAAGATGGGCGCGGGATTATGGGATTCGGAACTGGTTTGGGTAAAACGACGACCGCGCTGGCACTGGAAGCCTATAACTTTGAAACCGGGCGAACCAAACGTACCTGTATCGTTGTTCCAAAGGCCGTATACCAGAACTGGTATCACGAGGCACAGAGCTTCTACAGTGCAGATGCCTTCGCCAATATGATGTTTATCGGTCTGGACGAAGTGCGCGATGGTGACGGAAATATTCAGACTGCCCCAGTGCTCGACCAGGACGGCACCCCGCGACTTGATAACGACGGCAATCCGATCACCCGTAATGTTGTTAAAGAATCCGCCAGTGCCGTTATCGCTCAACGCATGAACATGATCCCATCGTCGAACTGGCGAACGGTCATCATGACAAAAGAGCAGTTCGCATCTATCCCGTTGCGCGATGAAACCATCGGAGAAAACTCACAGCAGGCTGTCTTTAATGCCGCCGAAATGGGGCGTCTTGACCTGGCGTCAGGCAAGCACCGTGATGCGCAGAAGAAGAACAAGATTAAGGACCAGGCCGCGAATACCGGTACAGCGAAGAAGCAGAATATCCCGTACTTTGAGGATATGAACTTCGATAGCGTAATTGCCGACGAAGGGCACAACTACCGCAACTCCTTTGGTGCCGGGCGTGAAGCGGGGCAACTGGCATATTTACCTAATCCGGCGGTATCCAAAATGGCCCGTGACATGGCTGTAAAAGCTGCGTACATGATGAAACGTCACAATGGGCGCGGCGTCGTAATGCTGACAGCAACTCCGCTGGTTAATAGCCCTATTGACGCCTTCAACATGCTGTCAACGGTGATCCCTCAGCACGAGTGGATGCACATGGGGATTATTACCCCTGACGACTTTGTGCGAGTGTTCGGTAAAACAGCCACTGTTCAGGTCCAGAAAATTTCTGGCGAAGTGGAAGAGAAACAGGGGCTGGTGGGCTTCCAGAACCTTGATGGTCTGCGTGGCATTTTCCACCGCTGGACAACGCTTAAAACGGCTTCCGATGTTGGTGCAACGGTAAAAATCCCGGATATCGTCGAAAACACCTTGCAGATCCCAATGACTCCAGAGCAGCAAGCAGCTTATGAAGAGCTTCGTAAACGCGCGCAGGAGTTAAGTCGTGGTGATGACGTCACTGTCGATGATGAAGGCAATATCACTCGCGAGAAACCGGATGATTTCATTTTCTCTATCATTCGCGACATGGATAAGGTCGCTATCGACCCGGATCTTTACGCCAGCGCTATCACATTCCAGTTCCCTGTAGAGCTTACTGAACAGGTGAAGTCTATAGCTAATAACCTACCAAAAGTGGCTGGTGGGAAAGCGGCAGACGATGCAGAAGAAGCAGAGGAGGATGCGACCGGAGGCCTGGTCAGTACCCGTACCAGCAAGGTTGTAGCTACAACATTTAGTGAGCATCCAAATCACGTCGAATTGCGTGCCAGCATTGACCTGGAGGCTGAAATACTCAAGGCAATTGCTGATGCAGGCATCGACATGAAACAGGTGTCACACCCGATCCCGCCTAAGTATGCCGCACTTATCGAGAACCTTCGTGAAGGGCTTAAGAACGGTAAGCAAATTATCTTTATCGACGAGAAAGCCCAGCACCAGAAACTACGTCGCATCATTGCCAGTGCGTTGCAAATGTCAGAGCAGGAGATAGGCATTATCAATGCTACGACTGTTAGCCAGGCTGGTGGTGTTAAGCTGAAAAAGGTCAAAAAACCGACCGAACCGACGCCAAACAAAGACGGTGAATACAAAGAAGGCGCATGGGAAACCTACTACAGTAAACTGGCCCAATATGAGGATTATCTCTCTGCTAAAAATGATGCTGGCCTTGAGGGGATGGAAGGTATTGCTGCCGACTATAACGAAGGGCGCACGCGGATCATTATCTGTAACAAGAAAGCCGAAGTAGGTATCAACCTGCATATTGGAACGACCGATATTCACCACCTGACACTACCCTGGACTCCTGCCAGTATCGACCAACGAAATGGGCGCGGTGCGCGCGTAGGTTCTCCGCAAGAGAAGGTTAATGTTCACTATTATTGTGGCAAAGGCACATTCGATGACTTCCGTCTGGATACGCTTAAACGTAAGAAAGACTGGATCAAGATGGTGATGACCTCCGATATGTCAGAGATCGCCAATGGTGATGCGGATGACGCTGATGAACGCGCCATTATGCTGGCGGCAAATCCGGAAGAACGACGCGCAATTATGGCTCGTCAGTCGAAAGAACGTGAGGAACGCCTGCGACTTAAAGCGCAACGCGAAGCCAATAATGCTCTCGATAACTACCTGAAAGCGGCGAATGCTGCCGGGAAGGATATCGGCATGATGGAGGCAGAACTGAAAAGCGCGATGGAGCAGGCGCAACGATACCAGAGTGATCTGGATGGACTGATTAAGAGCGGCACCAACAAAAACGGACAGAAATATACGCTTTCAGCACTAAGCAAAGCTAAAAAAAGAGTGCGTGAATTGCGATTTGCAATCACCAGGGCGAAGGACGCGGATACTGTTATGAAACGCTCTCGTGGTGATGTGGAGCGTGCTATTAAGTCTGGTGTGCTGGATATCAGTATCGATGTTATTCAGAACCCGCAGGAGTATATGCGCACTGGCAAGAACATCCTGTTGCATAAAGGTAGTTACTACCGTGCAGTCATTGATGCTGAATACGAGACAACGGCGATTGTACGCGTGACACAAATTGAGGGCGAAAAAGCGCAATACACCTGCCGCGTCGCCTGGCTGGATAGAGCAAGTCGCCACTCTCGTTCTCCTGGCTCAACCATGACATTACCGTTTGACTCAGTGGTTGAAGCGGTAACATTTGAAGAGGGGGTGGCTGAATCACGAGAAATAGCGGCACGTGGTGTTCAAAGCCACCAGCTTTCAACCTCTCTTTCTCGCGATCAATTCTATGACGCTATTCGTAGCGGTGTTATGCGGGTAACTGGGAGAGATCGTGGCGGTTGGCAAGGAGCACCGGATGTAAACTATTGGGCTTATCGTAACGCCAATGGTCAGATTCAAATGGCCTTTACCTATGGCGGGATGATTGGTCAAAAAATTAGCGCATCTGGAAGTGACGAGATAGCACCTGAACAATGGATTTATCCTGATGTAAACGACGAAGCATTAAAACGCGAAGTCGCGAAAATCCAGACAGGTGATAACCCACTTCGTATTTCAGAGGCAGAAGGTTTTCTCCGTGCATTGTTTGGCTTCGATTATGAGCAAGGTATGGAGGCATGGGGCGCTCAGGCCACTATGGATGATGTGGTCAAGGCGTTCGATGGCTGGATGGCAGGGCGCGATCTCTCCGGGCGTTCACTTGAAAAAGTGACTCAGGAAGATGTCCGCAGCTTGTTCCGCAAGCCAAATGGAGAAGGCCTGGAAACGTACTGGCGAGGCGTGCTTTCTTTCCGCGATTTCCAGGGGCGCATGAAAGCCTTCACCAATGGTTCAGAGATTTCGCAGATGTTCGAACAACTGCGAACGTCCAAAATCACAACCAAAATTGAGAAAACACGCATGGCGCTAAATGCATGGCGTGATGCGCTGTTTGATCAGTACAAAATGCAAAGTGATGCAGATGGTTGGGCGTCACTTGCCTCGTTGGCAGGTCAGTCAGTTTACAGTGCGCAACTAAGCATTTCTAATGCCGATAATCCGCTTGAAACATCTGCAACAGTCTGGATTAAAGCGGGGGCGTTAATTCATGCATTTGAGGATAAAAGCATTACCCGTGATGATTTCGCAGATGCAGATAGCTTGAATCGTCTTGTCGGGATGGCTATACGCCATGCTAACGCCTTAAAAGCGGGCGGGTATGTGGAAGAGTTGCCTGATGCTCTGAAATCTGCAACGTGGGATGACTTTGTGTCGCTTAAAAATAGTGGCGCTACGGAGTCAGAGATTGCTGAACGTCTTGCGGCGGCTAAGACTGAACGGGAAGAACAGGCTGATGCTGCTGAGAACAAGGCTGACGAGGCAGCAAATGATGATTACATTATCGTGGTAAACGATAAGCCTATTCGCGCCAAAGCACGTGTCCGCGGTCGCTGGTGGAGCGTAAGTGAAGACGCTGGTGCTGTTTATCTCATTGCAGATATGCCCGGATCTTCATCTATTCGCAACGCAAAAGATGCCATCAAGAAAATCGGTGGGCGTTTCTGGAACTTCGAAGTTAACCCGGTTGCCGATGTGGACTTTGACCGTCCGGCCTGGATGGTATCGACGCGCTATTCAATTGATGAAGTGCGTAAAATCATTGAAGCGGCGGCTTAACAGATATGGAGCGGCCTCGAAAGAGGCCGAATTAAAATGACAACATTGATCGACACAGTAAAACCAACGGAATCCTACCTTGAGGACATTTTGCCGCAGGCGCTCAATGGCAGGAGTGAAGAGGCATTTCTGGATGCATATCTGAATGGCATGGTGGAAAGGCTGAAACGAGATCCACAGCTTTATCACCTTTATGGGCCGTGGTGGCCTGCGCTTAAAACGTTATTGCTGGAGCGCGGCGACATATCATTTGGACAAGTTGTAGATAGTGATGTGGCAGAGATCTACAAAATGAGTCGCCCGGCGCTTACGGTTTTGGCTGGGCATCTGTATTCGAGCGATCGCCTGGAAAATGACGCGGTATACAATCCTGTTCATGCTCTGGAAGTCGCACCTTATGCCGATGATACAGAGCCATACGTGTACACAAGTTACGACGAGTCTGTAGAGAAATATCGAATCATGGGGTAGCCATGCGAAAGAATCGTAGGTTTACGGTCGAAGACCTAAAGGGATATTCCATATCGAAGGGGTATGTCCTTGAGTTCCACCGATACAAGAAGGTTTTTACGCTGCGAAAAGCAGAAAACCCGGCGAACTGGAGCTGGATATACTTTCCTCACACCGATGATAAGTTGGTAGAACTTGTTGATGATTTAACCTATGAAGGTTGGTTGATCGCAATCGACAAGACAATCAAAGAATTATCCGAACAGGATAAAATATAACCCTTTAAAAATAACAGGTTGGGTAAATGCCATGCGATTTACCCTCCTTGTTGATTAAGGTCACGCTTTACCTTAAAAGGACATCCGACCTGTTGCATATAGATGATCCTTGAGTAGTATCTCTCTTATTCTACAAACCTAACGTTGTTGTTATTATTTTGCATATTTACTATCAATGGGTGTGTTAGAAAATAGAGCGAAAGAGAAGGCGTCGCAGTGAATATTCTGAAACATCCCCACATGCCGCAGCTCTTAGAGAACTGGAGAAAAACCCAGATCTAATCAAAAGGAACCATGAGCATTACGAGCAGGTTCGCGTCCTGGACTGGATGTATCGCAATATGCGTTATGTGTATGAGCATACTCACGCCACTCCAAACGGTGGCCTGCGAGGCATAAGGACGGCAATAAAAATGGTGGCAGAGGGCCAAAAGAAGGGATATCCCGATCTTTCTATAGACCTTGCTTGCGGGGGATACCACGGAATGCGCATTGAGATGAAACATGGGAGAAATCGCCTGACTCCCGAACAACTCGTCTGGATGACGCGCCTCACAGAAGCCGGTTACTACTGCTTTGAGGCGCGCAGTGCCGCTGAAGCCATAAAAGCTATCACGGAGTATGTTTGTCTTGATTAAACGGAGAAATCGTTTTGCGTTTACTTAACGTGGCAGAACTTATCCCTGCAGGAACTAATGCTATTGCTCGTCGTCGCTCATGGCAGCAGGCTCTATGTATTGAGATCTCGAAACGTATCAATGGAAGTTTTGAAGCTCGCAATATTGTTACTGGCGATAAGGTTCACATAACCCCGGAAAGTGCAAGCGCTGATGATTGGGAGTTTGTACATTGAGCAAAAAATATTATGTGAGTCTGGCGTTCGCTGACGATGCGGGGAGGACGCGGAGTATCACGTTGAGCACACCGGTTAAGGCTGTGACAGCGCCGTTAATCCGTGAAGCGCTCAGAGAGCTGGAATTGGGTGAAAACTCGGCACTGTTGTCGGTTAGTTGGTTAGGGAAAATGTCAGAGAAACAATACGTGGATGGAGTTACCCCAATAACAGTAATGAGGCTACTTTCATTGCTGGAATGGGCCATCGTACCTGTATTTATCTCGTATCTTATTTATCAGGCTGCAACACAGTAATTGCATAAAAACCCGCCAATTGGCGGGTTTTTTGTTTATTGCATCTTTCGCTACCGTCATCAAACTAATAAAATATGTTAGAAAACTAATTTAACAAGGTAACGGGAACAGCAATGAGTCAACACACTGATGCTTCTAATCTGGAAATTATCTCGACAGCAATTGAAACGCTGCGCACACAAATCGCTCTTATACAGAAACGGAATCCGGGTGATGACCTGTCAAAGCGACTGCACGAGAGTGTCATTGCCACTACAGATAACCTGGTGGCGGAAATCAACAAGCTGCTTGATGATGGGGCAGTTGATTACAATAAGCTGGTGGATCAGTTTGAGGAATACCAACAAGCCGTTAATGATGGCTTGATCCGTTTTTCACAAGTCACAGGCGTATCAGCGACAGTTGAAAGCCTGGGTGATGCAGTTAATCAATTTGCCGTGAATATGCGTAATGAGATCGGCAATCTGGAAGCGCGTCTTGAACAGGCAAATACACTGCGTAAATCTGCCGAAGCCGATTTGAACCGTTACAAAAAAGACTATCCGCCCAGCCTGACAAAGCGGCTGGATGTTGCGGAGAAGGATAACCGCACGCTGAAAAGAGAGCGCCGGGAACTAAAAGAGCGTTTAACCAAGCTCAATCAGCAATGCATTGATTATCAAGGCGAAGGCGTCACACTGCGTAAAAAGTTGGCTACAGCACAGAGCATTATCGAAACATTAAAGCGAGAGTGCTCACAGCTTGGTCACGATCTGAACCGTGCTTGTGGCATGGGACAAAGACCAGAGACATTTCCACTTATGTATGATGGGCGGGATGCCATTGCCTACATCCATGAGTATCCGCACGGCCTGGTTGCGGAAACTGGGCAGCGTGGCGAAGCACTGCTGACGGCTAATTACCATCAACAAATCAGAACCAATCGCCTGTTAACGATGGATGTGATCCCATCGGTATGGGGAACGCCGCTTTACTATCGCCTGCCGGGCTTCGAAAAGGACTGGAATACCGACATAGACGAATGTCTCGCAGATAAAATTATGGCGTACCTGGAGACGGATTTTCCGCGCTTATATCGCCGGATTATGGACTCTAAGGATGCGCCAATCGATGAATTAAAAATGCGTCCGGAGACGCTGGAGGCAATCAAGCAGACGGAGTTTGATACTGTATTCAGTGTGGCCTGCATTCCAAGCTGTTTCCATGAAAGCATTCCGTTCATGCAAGGAGATCGTCGTCAGGAAATCATTGACGCTTGCCGGGTATGGGCGAACGAATGGGATAAGAAGAATGGGGGTGTAGAAGATCTTTACGGGAAATAATGTGTTAGAAATCTAAAATTACGATTCGAATGTATTGATTGTGAAGGTAACTTAACATAGAATTTTCCTTGCTGGTGGGCGGCACCCACGTTTCGCTTGCTGGGCTTGATAGTCACTTATTGGTTATTGTTCGCCCACCAGCATTTAACAAATTAAAGCGTTAGAAAAGTATGGTAACGCAAGAGCACGCTTTGGCACCGTGCAGGCCAAAATTCAGCAGGTTTAGTGCGGAAAGTGGTTTCAGAGAGAGCACTTTGCGGAGTAAACGACAGTCCATGTTGAGCCACGGAAGGTCTTTTTAAGGTGTTCATTGATGATGGTCCGGCAGAGAGTAACGGTACATGCTGCATCTAATCATCAATGCACATCTTCAACATTAAGGAGACTCAGGGCAAAAGGTAACCGCCCTATGCCTCCTTAATGTTGCGGTAATGCACCTATGCGGATGTGGCCTTGCATTGTGTCTTGAAAGAATGGGGTAAGGCCGGGGATATCCCCAGGGGGAGGCACCCCCGCTGCAACGAACAGCCTCAGACGGCAGTCGAGTGATGGGAACGTGCAAAGACTTTAAACCTCGTTATGGCTGGCGTGGCAAACGCGACAACCGAGACAGAGCGGTGACGGGCGGAGAGAGTGCCGCATCAAGAAAGAAGCCGACTTGTGATCCCTTTCAGCGGGCATTTGAAAGTGAATCCAGTTCAGGCAGTCGGCTTCTTTCTTGTGTGATACGTAGCGTATTTGCCCATCTTCGGGTGGGCTTTTTTAGGGTTTTCGTCATGGTTAGCGACTTTGCGGCGGTTTAGAAACCGACCATTAAAGTAAATGCAAACGATGATCTGATGATGGTAGCGGCCTAAGAAGCCTGACGCCACGGGGTATGAGTCGTCCCCCGTCAAAAAATCGACCGCAGAGTGTCCCCGTCTGTGTATTAGGGAACGGGGAGGCATAACAGGCAAGGGCGCTGGTGTGATTAACCAGATGAATGAGAAGGGTCAGGTCTTTCTGGTCAGCGCCCTTACCTGTTACGTCCCTCCCGCGTAACAGCCATTGGTTAATGGCTTTCTGGGATAATGTCTTGCAACGGGTATATCCCGTCATGCTGAAGGCGCTAATCACGCTGGAAGCCAGGGTTATGCATCCCCTGTTACCGAATTGCAGCCAGGGCGCGGTGCGCCGAAAAGCATACGGAGGTGGAAGCCCTCGCCGGAGACGTACCCGGCAAGTGATGGTGTAGCTCAGCGGTAGAGCAGTTGGCTGTTAACCAACTGGTCGGTGGTTCGAATCCACCCACCATCGCCAATTTAGGGGAGTTAGTCCGTAGGGGCAGCGGGGTAGACTGTAAATCTACTGTCATTGCGACTCGGGTGGTTCGACTCCATCACTCCCCACCAAATTGCCGGTTTAGCTCAGTTGGTAGAGCGCCTGCCTTGTAAGCAGGATGTCAGCGGTTCGAGTCCGTTAACCGGCACCAACACAACAGGTAAGGGTATTTTGCGACGTCGGAGATCGCCGAGCTTGGCAGAGGGTTCGAATCCCTACGAAGTACCCTTACCGTTGTGATGAAGTGCAGCTCTTTGAAGCAACCAGAAGATAAGCATCTGGCTTCACAACATAAACCGCAGGAACGACCAATAAACGGTAGTCCGTATGGAGAACACCCCGTTGAGGAAGAAGCCTGGCCGGAACCGTAACCGGCACTACAACGTTGAGAACATTGGCGTAACGGGGTCATATCCCAATCTATGAATAAAGGTCGCGAGGCAGCGTGACAACCAGTGTTCTCAACATTGTGGTGAATGCACAGGCTGATGTGCCGCAACTACAGTAGTGCGCGCTTTGCGGGGCTTGCTACAACCCTGTGTCGGAGTTCAGCACCGACCATCACAGTTTGATTCTCTGGCATGAGCATAACGCTGAAATAAGTCCAGTCTGGTGCGGCCCGATCACCCGCCGTTAGCTCCACGAAACGGAGCGCACAACAGGTAAGAGCATTGGGCCGATAATCGTGAAGAGTCGGCGAGCCTGGTTAGCCAATGCTCTTTCCGTTGTGGTTGATGCGCAGACTGATGCGCGGAAAGAAATGCCCCAGCGACACACGAGGCGAGTTCACACACTGCAATGCAGTCAGTAGCCGGGGTCGCTAAGCCGGAGATCAGTACCGGTAACCACAACAATTGGAGAGTAGGGAGCATGGTGCTCAAGCGGTCTTGAAAACCGTCCCATTGCGCAAGCGATGATGGTTCGATTCCATTACTCTCCGCCAGCGCAACGTTAAGAGTATTTGGCTAATTAAGCGAATGCCGGAAGCAGAACCGGATCACCAAATGCGTACAGGCGTCATCGCCGCCCAGCCAGCCAAGTGCTCTTACCATTGCGGTGAATGCGGCTAAGCGCACGCGGAACAGTTAAAACAATCCTCCGTAGTGGTTAAATCAAACATCCCGGCGTTAATTGTTAACTGGTTAACGTCACCTGGAGGCACCAGGCACCGCAGCTTTTTTATTCGTTGAATAATGGAGTGAGAGGATGCAGAACAATCCGAACAAATGTCGAACGCTATGGGTGCGGCTATATATTTATGCCGTCCTCTGTTTGATTGTGTCACTGGTTCTGTATGTTTGGCTTTTGCCAAATATGATCTCATCTGACAGCACAATACTTGTATTGTTGGGAGTCCTTCTCGCGCTCATTTACCCGGCTTTTGCAGTAGTCTTTTTTCGTGAAAAAACCAGGAAATTGATTAATGAAAAAAACGTTGATTAGTGCAGCGATTATTTTTGGTTCTTTATGTCTGACCGGATGCGACCGGGTAGAACCAGGCAATGTAGGGATCAAAGTAAATAAGCTGGGGGATGATAAAGGTGTCGGCGAAGTAGTTGGCGTTGGTCGCTACTGGACAGGCTGGAACACAGAAGTTTATATCTTCCCGACCTTTAAGCAAATGAAGACCTATGATGATCCGTTCAGCTTCCAAATGAGCGACGGGACAACAATTGGTTACCACATTGGTGTAGCTTACAAGGTTGATCCGGCAAAAGTCACAACTGTATTTCAGACCTACCGCAAAGGCGTGGATGACATTACCGACACCGATCTGCGCCAGAAGATTGCCGACGCACTTAACCGACTGGCCAGCAAAATGACCACCGACAAATTTATCGACGGTGGCAAGTCTGAACTACTGGATGCAGCTCTTAAAGACATCCAGGAAGAAATGACGCCCATCGGTATTCAGGTAATGAGCCTCTCATATGTGGGCAAGCCGGAGTACCCGCCAACCGTTATCGACAGCATTAATGCCAAAGTCACGGCGAACCAGAAAACTCTGCAACGCGAGCAGGAAGTCAAGCAACGCGAAGCAGAAGCCAACATGCTGCGCGCAGAAGCTGCCGGACAGGCCGATGCCATTCGCACAAAAGCCCAGGCTGAAGCTGATGCCATTCGTTTACGCGGTGAGGCTCTGCGCCAGAACCCCGGCGTTATGGAGTTGGAAGCGATCAACAAATGGAACGGAACGCTACCGCAGTATATGACCAGTAATACCGCTGTTCCGTTTGTTCCGGTGAAATAACCAAATAGAGAACATGATGGAATTTTGGACGTTTGCCGATAAGAACCCTTGGTGGACATTTTTATTTCTGCTGGTGGTTGTATATGGGGTCGAGCAAGCAGCAAAAGCCTTACGCGGTCCTGGCAAAAAGCGTAAGCGGAATTAACAGTAATCTGGCCCTTTAGCTCAGTGGTTAGAGCTGGCGACTCATAATCGCACGGTCACCGGTTCAAGTCCGGTAGGGGCCACCATATTTGGTTGTAACACGGCGTATGGCACATGCGTCGTTAGCGGTCTGGTGACGTTAAAGGGGTTACCTTTTCCCCTAGCTCAGGCAACAAACCAGGTAGCCGGAATGTGCAAGCCCCGTTCATATCGTCGGACCGAGGACTCACCACCCTGGCGATTCGGTGTGACAGCCGGAAGAGTACGGCGCACAACAGGAAAAGGCGTTTAATTAACGCGAGCGCCGTTTCCGTTGTGGTAATTGCGGCTATGCGCTCGTGACGAAGCCATTTTCATTCACTACGTTCTGATAAGTGACGTCGCCAGGAGTGGCTAACCTGGCAGGTGGAGGCACCACCGCCACAACTCCTTTCAATTCATCATATAGCCGCTCAGGCTGTAACCCTTAATTAATACGAAGTTTCGACATCTCTATCGGTTTAACCGAGAGATGGTCGCGCGTGTAAAAAGGAGACGTTATGTTAACGGCGAACGATAACGCATATGCAGAAGAAGATCTCATTTTGAGTGACTTCATAGGGAGGCGGGAACGCTGGACCCAAAAGCGAGAGGAACTTTACGCCTCATTAGTTCGCAAAGGCGTCAATATCGAAACCGCACAGAGCGGCGATATGACAGTGGTAAGCGTTGGATTGCACGGTGTAAGCGTGTCAGCAATCAATCATGAGCCATACGTTGCGTTATCCGAGTCAATGGTAAGGTTAGTTAAGTTCCTGAAGTACACAGAAGCGAATAATGTAATCATTGGCAAAAAGAATATCCCTTTTTCCTCGGCTTTTTACTGGATGATGAAAGGGCTTGATGCCCGGCGGACATCATGGCCTAAAGGGAGCTATATATCGATGTTCCGTGGCAGCATTGGCAGCAAAGAAAAGCTCTTCGAATTCTTGCCGGAAGAGGCATTCGATATTGTGGAAGGGTGCGATGTGATGGTGATGCCTCGCCTGGTAATGATGAATGGTGATTTACAGGCGCAGACAGACTGGTTTGCAACTGGTGTGGATATTATCGCGACTGACTGGGAGGCTTTCTGATGTACGGGACTACCAAATTAAGCACTCAACAGGCCACCAATATGGAGTGGTCTATCGCTAACTGTAAGATCGTGTCATGCAATGCCACGCGTACTGATGTGGGCCATAAAAGCACTATAACAGGCTATCTGGTAATGACCACCAGGGGGATGAGGGTTAGCTTTCGCTGGAAAGCAGAGCAAGTAACGCCATTCAGAGAGCCATCAATGCCGCTGCAGGTTGAGCAGGATTATCTATGTTTACCAGAAATAGATGGCGGAATGCTGGTGGAGTCTGATGGTAGTAAGGCTGATTTTGAAGCCAATTTGAAGCTGGCACAGGCCGTAATCAATAGTTGTCGCGGAAAGTGGATCGCAAAAGTGAAACATGTTGTTCGTTTGTCTCGCTGGTAGCGTTAGATATTTAGTATTAATTTTCTAATACAATCATCTTTTTGCCAGTCTATACAATTTTAACATTCTCATTATCATCCCCTCGGTCATTTCCTGCCCGGGGGATTAATGGAACAAATCAGCAGCGCAGAAATTGCGGATATCATGATTAGGGCTGACTGCTATCTGACAGTCACTGAAATTACCATTCTCGCCAAAGAAAAATACCCTCATCTCCATGTCTCACGAGTAAGTGTAACTAACATCATTCGTCATTTTGTTCGTTCAAGCAGGGCAATCTGTGAGCTTGATGATCGCGTTTACCCACGAAAATACTGGTTGCATGGCCTGAACGGATATCAGTTCAAGGTGCGTGGGCGAACCCCTGAATACGGCAGTTTACTGGTTAAAAACTGTAGCAGGAAATCAGTCGAACAGGCGCGAAAAGAGCAACGAGAGCTGGTGGACATGGCGAATAAGCTGTGGAATGCCGCCGTTAAAAAGCGTGGTGTTGCTTTATGAGTCTGGTTAATTGGGAGGAGCACCGCGCCCGCTTTATAGCGTTGCGTGAAGAAAAAGGGATCACTGTAAAGGAATACTGTGAGGAGCATGGCCTTAGCTTCAATACAGCCAGAAAGCATCTCAATATGAAAAAAAATGAGGTGCGGTCGCAGGTAAAGACAACAAAAAAAAGCACCAAATCACCTGAAAAAAAACGGGCAGGAAGAGCAACAAAAAAGCAGGAAGAGGGTGCAGAAAAAACAAAATTTACAGAAATTGACAATTCGCAGGGCGCAGGTTCTTTCCGAAGTATGCCGAGAAAGAAAACTTCGGATCATGAAAATAATTCAAATAATAACAATGAGATAAAAGAATCCGTCAGGAGATCATTGCGCGAAAAAATGGCGAAAATGATCCCCGAAGAAGATAAAAGCGCCCCAAAAATTGAGGGATCTTCTGCAATGATCCCTGACGGTGCTGTGCAGCGTGCCACATTGCCAACTACGAATGTTGCTCGCGATATGATGAAGAACGGCGCAGAAGAACACCTGCGGTTAGCAATTCAAATGGCGCAAGAGCGCGCACTTCAGTATCAAAGCATTGTTGATCAGGAGGCCGAACGTCTACAGGCGGAAATAGACACCTTGGGCGATAAAGAGCCAGAAGGAATGCACCCTGGGCAGCGCCTTCTCGGTCTAATCAGTGACGCGGCCTACTACATGAATGATTTTATCAGTAGGTTGGCAGCTATATATCAGTCCGAACAAAAGCTGCGACAGGGGGATGAAAAGCTTCGTCAGAGCGCTCGCCAGCAAGCATTCAAAGAGGCTGAGGCCAGAGAAAAACTCGAATTAGCACGCCTACAGGCCGAACAGCGTGGCAAAGAGATTGAATATCGCATTGGCGCTGACGCACGCGCAGCCAGAGTTATCGCCGCCGCTATACGTATGCGTGAGCGCGAGGAACTGGATGATATCGGTGTTGCTGAATACATCGAGCGCCAGGGGGTCAGCGTCCCGGCTATCCTCGCGGCGCGCGCGGCGAAAGCTATCACTCTTCTCGAACCACCTGTTTCTGACGTCAATGATGTTGATGATGAACAGCTGGACAAAGAGGCAAGGGAGTTTGCAACGCTTCAGGCTAACCATCCGCAATGGCTGGCAGAGCGCCGGGCGGATGTGGCAACCATTGTTGAAGAATTGGGGTGCGGAGATTATGACCGCAATGGCGAGCGTAAAGCTGGAGAATTCGAGGCCAACGACGAAGAGCTGGATATTGACCCTTCGGCAACGGCTGAAATTTACGGTGATTATGATGCATCTGATGCAGGGTATGACGCCGGAGATGATGATATCGCGATAGAACCGCCGGAGGATGATTAATGGCTGGCGGGCGCAAGGTTAAATGCGTCACCAGAGATCCACGCTGGCGCGATATGGTAATCAAATACCGCTACAACTTTACCCAGGCTGTTGTCGATATTTTTGGGATGTTCCCCTCCCCGCAGCAGCAGCAGATCATTCAGTCCGTACAGGAAACGGGGAGTAGGACTACCGTCACGTCCGGACACGGAACGGGGAAGTCGTCCCTTACCGCGATGTTGCTGTTGATTTTTATGATCCTGTTCCCCGATGCCCGTGTCATCATTGTTGCTAACAAGATAGGCCAGGTAAAAACAGGCGTATTCAAATACGTTAAACAGTATTGGGCGAATGCAGTTAAGCGTCATGGGTGGTTGCAGACCTATTTTGTCCTCTCTGACACCATGTTTTATGAGCGCTCCCGTAAGGGGATTTGGGAAGTTCTCTGCAAAGGTTATCGACTCGGCAACGAAGAAGCGCTGGCGGGGGAACACGCGGCACATTTGCTTCTAATTCTGGATGAAGCATCTGGTATATCTGATAAGGCGATCGGCGTAATGACCGGTGCTCTTACTGAAGAAGATAACCGGATGTTGATGCTATCCCAGCCAACAAGGCCAAGTGGTTATTTCTACGATTCGCACCATTCTCGAGCAAAAACCCCAGACAACCCGAAAGGGATCTGGACAGCAATTGTTCTTAACTCGGAAGAATCACCGTTCGTCACACCACAATTCATCAAGGAGAAGCTTCTGGAATATGGCGGGCGCGATTCTATTGAGTACATGGTCAAGGTGCTTGGTCAGTTCCCACGAGAAATTAACGGCTATTTGCTTGGTCGTGATGAATGCGATCGCTCTGCTCGCCGCAAGGTGTTGTTGGAGAAAAACTGGGGATGGGTGGCAACGGCTGACGTTGGTAATGGGCGAGATAAGTCGGTCCTCAACATCTGCAAGGTATCAGGTCACAGGGATAAGCGGCGCGTTGTTAACTTTAAGGTAATGGAGATGCCTGGCACTATGGACCCATTGGCCTTTGCTGACTTCATATATAACGAATGTACGCCGGAAAAATACCCGAATATAACAATCGCGGTTGATGCTGATGGTTTTGGTTCTGATACGTGTGCGCAGTTGGTGCGTCGTGGTGCGAACCCGGTACGTATTCGGTGGGGAAAACCCATGTTTGCGAACAAAGACAGGGAGCGATTTGTTAATCAGCGTGCCTACGCAAATATCATGGCGCGTGATGCCATAAAGTCAGGGCGTATGCGGATAGACAGTGACCCTAAAACGGCAGAGCAAGCGTCAAAAATCCCCTTTTTAATGAATGAAGAAGGGAAAATGGCGATGATGCGCAAAGAGCACATGCGGCAAAAGCTAAACATCAAATCGCCTGACCGATGGGATACCTACTGCTTCACTATGCTGGTGGACTATGTGCCTGCTAATGAAGATATTGGTGCCGAAATGGCAACTTTCCGAGATCAGGTTCTGGCGGATATCGAAATGCCGGATCTGGATATATAAAGCCCCGCGATGCGGGGCCGGTTGTGATTACCAGAGCTTCGCGGCGTACTGCGTTTGGGGGAATGTGTATCCGTAACGTTCTTCGATTGCTTTGCCGTATTTTTTACGAGCTTCATTCAGTTTAATGCCGGTCAGGTCGTCTCCAGAGGCCATCATTACGTCTAACAATTCCAGATCCATTTTATCCAGCCTTGCCATTGCTTCACGTGATGTACGTATCTTACGCTCAATGATATGGCGAATAGCCGGATCGGCATCCTCCAGCATCTTAGCGGATTTCTGCTTAAGGCTTTCATTGCGAATATCGATGTTCCTTAAGATATACGACTTCGCAACGTAGCTTGGCTGGTGTTTTTCCAGGTCACGAACACGATATAAGTTAAAATCGCCGAGAAGGCTGCAAGGTACCGATTCGACGCCAGAATAAATTGTAATGCTCCGGCGTTCACCAACATTATTGACAACGGGGATCGTTGTCTTCGGTAGTCTTGCGAAAACCAATGCGCCATGTGCGCCAACTCTAAAGCGAGAAAGGGCATTACTGCCTTCGATGTTTGTTGTCAGCACAACATCTGTATATGCCTCTTTACGCGCCCGGTAGATCTCGCCTTCAGGCTCAGCTTCAAAGAAGCGCTGTTCTTCTTCAAGAGCACCTACGATTTGAGAAAAAACCCTATTTTTCAGGCTTTTCTTTATGATTTTGTCGTATTTTTTTAGCAATTGTTCACGTGTAAATGCACGTGTTGTTGTAGCGCTTTGCACAACGACATGCGTGCTTTGATTGGTGTCCTCAATGATGAATGGGATCGGAGAATATACGGACTCAACAATGTTCGACGCTTTGCCGTCGGCATCGCGGCACATGTCAACGAAGGCTTTCCATTCAGCAAGACATTTTTCAGCTTCTTCTAATATGTTTTGGTCATGCGTTAATGCAACATGGCGGAATTCCTCACCAGCATAACTGGTATCATGGAAAACAGAGTTTGCGACCACCAGCTCTTTCCACCGTTCTGCGGTTTGCAGGAACCGTTTGTACTCTTTCTCGATCGACTTCATACTCATCATTCCTACGCGATTTAGTTTTCTAACATAAAATTACTATGACAAATTTATGTCGAATAACAGAGCGAGTAAAGGATCGGACTATGATTTTTTTGTCATCAACGTTAGAAAACCAACCGTTGAAACCACACTTCGCAAATTAAAGACCATGAAGGCAACGTGTTACTGTCCATCATCAATCTATGATGGATTACAAAAAAATCGGCATTTTATAACTTTAAATAATTGGCATTATTTAAAGTTAGACTATAATCATGTGTAGATGAACAGTATTGACATCACTGAAAATACGTGCTTCGAATCAAAGGCTTGTATTTTGAAAATTAACTTATAGCTACCCTGTCATTTTTATATTTTTCGCGTAGCGTCATCTGTATATAGAGGTGAAATAGTTCCATGAGTGAGTTGATTATCTCTGGCAGTTCCGGTGGTTTTCTGCGCAACATTGGCAAAGAGTACCAGGAAGCCGCAGAAAACTTTATGCGGTTCATGAATGACCAGGGGGCTTATGCGCCGAATACTCTGCGCGACCTCCGGTTGGTGTTTCATTCCTGGGCGCGCTGGTGTCACGCTCGCCAGCTTGCCTGGTTTCCGATCTCACCAGAAATGGCCCGCGAGTATTTTCTTCAGTTGCATGATGCCGATCTGGCTTCGACCACCATTGATAAGCACTATGCCATGCTTAACATGCTGCTTTCGCAATGTGGCCTCCCGCCGCTGTCGGACGATAAAAGTGTGTCTCTGGCCATGCGGCGCATCCGGCGCGAAGCGGCAACGGGAAAAGGCGAGCGAACAGGCCAGGCTATACCGTTGCGGTGGGACGACCTGAAACTGCTCGACGTCCTGCTGTCCAGGTCAGAACGGCTGGTGGACCAGCGCAACCGGGCTTTTCTCTTTGTTGCATACAATACGCTGATGCGTATGTCGGAAATCTCGCGTATTCGTGTAGGAGATCTGGACCAAATAGGTGACACTGTCACGCTACATATTTCACACACGAAGACAATAACGACCGCCGCCGGGCTTGATAAGGTGCTTTCCCGTCGCACTACTGCTGTGCTGAATGACTGGCTGGATGTTTCCGGGCTTCGTGAACATCCTGACGCGGTGCTGTTCCCGCCGATACACCGTAGCAATAAGGCCAGGATTACGACAACGCCCCTTACTGCACCTGCAATGGAGAAAATATTCAGCGACGCCTGGGGGTTGCTGAATAAAAGGGATGCTACGCCAAACAAAGGAAGATACCGGACGTGGACCGGGCATAGTGCACGCGTCGGGGCCGCTATTGATATGGCTGAAAAGCAGGTGTCTATGGTGGAGATCATGCAGGAAGGAACCTGGAAGAAACCGGAAACACTTATGCGGTATCTGCGCCGTGGCGGTGTGTCTGTGGGGGCTAATAGCCGCTTGATGGATTCGTAAATTAAATTTCTAACACATCTTTTTAGATTGTTATCTTTGCTGTAAAGTACCCTCGCCTATTTTGGAGGGTGCTTTGCAGAGTCAAATCACGGAATCAAGACGCTTCACGGTGGATGGTTACACCGTAACCTTCGCCGCTGGTGTTAAGAACAGTCATGCTGTCGTTGTATTCGGCATCATGACCGGGCTTGAGGCCGTCCCTGTGTTTACCCTCGAAAAAAACTGGCGAAATCTGGAGGAAGCAGAAAGCTACGTCCGGAAAGTAACCATCATTGCCGCCGAAAAACTCCTGGCCCACTATCAGGAAAATTATCGCACTATGGTCGAGAAGATTAATCTCGCTTTCACTCGCCCCACTACCGGCTTTATTGCACCGGATACTAATGCAGGTCGATATCCGGCAAGGGGGCGTCGGTGAAAACTTATTACCCATCTCTGAATTGTTACCCGTCTTCCTATCCAGGATTGTCCGGGAAGCTGTTAGCTCTATTAGCTAAAGCACCTACGGAATGGTTTAAGCCAGTCGTTATCAATCCACACTTCCTGGATTACGGATCTGTTCGCACTCGTAACGAACTCAAAAACCTACTGGCGCATGGATTCATTCGACACCGTGCCGGTAAAGGCTATCAGTTATCGATTGCGCCAGAAGAGGCCGTGCGGCTATTCGCATATCGTGACAGCCAGACAAAAGCCCGGGTAATAGCTCAAATACTTCATAACGGCAGCACCTATGCCCGCCAGTTTGGCGGCGACACGTCGCAGTTCTTGCGGGCGGTGCGATCGCTGGAGGAGCAAGGAGTTATTGAAAGTTCCTGTATTCCTGTTCCTACCGTTCCACATATCAAACGTCGGGTTTACACCTTCACGCAGAGAGCTAAAAAACAATGATTTACGTAAAAGTGAAACGCCTACATCCGGCAGCAAAACTTCCAGCTTATGCCACCTCCGGATCGGCGGCGATGGATTTTGAGGCTGTTGAAATAAAACCATGTGTCGATAGCAATGGTGCAATTTCCTCAAGCTGGTGGGTGTACACCGGACTGGCTATGGAGATCCCGCCCGGCTGGTGTCTGAAACTCTATCCGCGTTCCGGATTGGGCTGCAAAAAACATACTCGCCTGGCTAACTGCGTAGGAATTATCGACTCCGATTATCGCGGTGAAATCATGGCAAAACTGATTACAGATCCCGGTGGTGAAGGCGTTTGCCTCAAGCCAGGAATGGCGGTCATGCAAGGCATTTTTGAGCGTGTTGAACCGGTATCGCTGGTAGAAGTTGATGAACTCGATGAAACAGAGCGAGGCGCTGGTGGCTTTGGTAGCACATCGGAAGACCGCGTTGAAATCAAGCGTACACCGCTTCAGTACGCAAAGTTTTAAGTAGAGGAAGGATTATGGTCAGCACTTTTCAGGTGTTCCCCAAATACAAATGCCACAGCATCATTCGGGCATCGAAAATCAAAGATATTGTTATTGTCGGCAAAGCTTATGCGCCCATTTTTGGCAGTATCGAAGTCGTTGAGCCAAAAGGAATGACGCTTCGTGTTGATGGTGCGTTCTTGGAAAAATTCCGACCGCAAATAGGAGGATATCTCGTCACTGCTGAAAATGGCTATCTGGTCTATGTGCCAGAGAAAGCATTTGAAAAATGCTATAGCCGGGTTAACGTCGCCTCCGAAAATGGGGTATCGCTCAGCATTGAAGGTCACAATGGGGTGACATTCATTACAGCCAGGGACGTAACTATTTCTGCTGGCGGTATCGCTACTCTACAAGAAGAAATCGACCTTGAAGCAGCCGACTTTTCTGACGCGCTGATGTGGCTGAAGGATGGCAAGAAAGTTGCCCGGCGCGGGTGGAACGGCGAAAACCAATTCTGCTGGCTGGTTCCTGAAGGACAGTACCCGGCACGAATGGAAGCCATTAAGGGATATTTCCCCGGCGATCTCGTTCCGTATGGTGCTTATTTCGCCTTAAAAAATGCACAAGGTGTAGTTGTTCCGTGGGTTCCTTCTGTAGGCGACTTACTGGCATGTGACTGGTTTGTAGTGGAGTGATTTAACGTGGAAAATACTAAAGCAATTCAATACCGCTTGCGTAATGGCCTGCTGGTGGCTGTTAACGCCGACATGTCACTGCCGTTTGACACGATTGAACGTACTATCATGACGTATCTCGGCTTTAATGAAGAGCTGAATGAAGAGCATGGCGTAGCTATATGGAGTGATGCAGAAAGCGGCGTTCATCGTTACATCACCGCCAGGGGCAAAGACTACTCTCTGGAAGAACTGTTTACCCTTGCACAGTCTTTCGAATGTGTAGCATTAGACATGTTTAATGATCCTGCTATAGCGCAACGACTTATACGCGAGCTTGGGCTATCCGTTACACCAATTATCTTTAAGAATGGCAGCCTGACTGGCACATGGCGCGTAGAACGCATCTCAAACTACCTTCCATATAACCGACAGTTAAATGGAGTAATCTCCGGCGTTAATCAGCCCGTAGCGTGTGAAAATGTAAACCTGGTTGCCGCTGTTTTGGCAACCGCATGTCGTGTTATCGGTTTGGCTAAACAGGCATTTATTCATTTCCCAAATGGTGCAGAAGGTAGCGCAGAGATTATCGCGTGTGATTTCGAGTTTACCTGGATGCTACGCGAATATCTGGACCAAACAGTGTTCCGCGCCGAAGAACTGGATATGTATATCACGTCAATGATTCCTGATGATGTGCGTGCTGAAGCAATCGCCACAGCAAGGGCAAAATGCCGTGCGGCGATTGCAGAGCAGGCCAAAGAAGAACCGTCCGATGAAGCCGTGGCTGATGTTGAAGCAGAGGTAGCGGAGGATGCTGACGCCTAAAAACATCACCGAATTAGCTGGCTGACAGCAGAAAAAATCATTGAGTGATAGTAGGAAGCCCGCCTGGTTGAGCGGGCTTCTTTTCAAATATTGGAACCAAATAATTCACGTAGTTTTTCCGCTACTGAAGATACGGGGATTTCACCAGTTGCGGCCCCCACCGCAAGTTCCACCAGCACGGGAGAATCATATACCTGTATACCGTTACGGCGTAGAAATAGCAGCGCACTGTTTAGCGCGGTACGCTTATTGGCATCATTGAATATATGCCCTCTCGCCGTAGCCACCAGGTAGGTGGCGGAGACTTCGAAAAGGTCGGTGATCTCTTCGTAGGCAACTCTGGCCTGAACTCTCCCGATAATGGCCTCTGCCCTACCCGGATCTGACATTCCCGGCAGGCCGCCGTAGCGGCTTATATTCGCATCATGAAGCGCAATAAGTTCTTCCGGTGATATATGCCTCATTATCGGTTAACCAGTTCCTTGTTGGTGGAGTCCAGGGTGTCAAACAGGGATGCAAATTCAGCATCCAGCGCCGCTTTTTTGTAGGCTTCAAAAGTAGCCTTGCTGACAATTACTGCTGGCTCTCGGCCTCTGCGGGTGATTTCAACCTCTTCCCCGGCTTCAACATTGTTGAGCACTTCAGAAAGGTTGCCGCGCGCGGTACGGAAGTTAATGGATTGCATAAACACCTCATGTGCTCGTTATGTGTACACAACTATAAACTTCACAGGTATAAAGCACCAGCACTTTGCAGCTCAAATCACCGGACAATCATCAAATTCCCCACTTCGGACATCATTGATGACATGAGTGATCACACCAAAAACAGCATTACTCCCCGTGCATCCATCGTCATCCACTGGTAACGCCTCTTTCCTCCCGGTGCTTAAATCCTCCAGGTGCTGGCGCGGATACTTCCTGTATCTCTTTATGCGATATTCACCCTCCATAGCGCACACAAGCAGAGAACCATCAACCGGAGTAAGCGAGGAATCAACCACCAGCAAAGCACCCTGTAATATTCCCTCACGATGATGACTATCAGCTGCCCTCATGAAGTAGGTCGCTGAAGGATGTCTAATTATCTGCTGATCAAGAGAAATACGGCTCTCAGCATAATCCGCCGCAGGAGAAGGGAAGCCCATAGCGTTTTCACCTCAGAATACTGTTTATCCATACAGTATACATTAAAGATGCTTGAAGTGTGCAATAGCGCGATGCTTTGCGCTCGCCTGGTGGTGCGTTATTTTTTGGCTATATCTTCTTTCTGATACACCGGATCGCTCCCTTTTGGCAACTGGAGGCTTAACTGCCGGTAGTGCCGTAGCCGTTCCATGAAATAGGCGCGCAGGTTTTCCGGTTGCTCACGGGCCACCTGCTCTGCAATCACAGGTATATTCAGCCGTTCTTTGTAAGCAACGCCGCTGGCGGCAAGGTCTACGTTCACCTTGTCTCGCTCTTCCTGGCTTTTAGCTGCTATATTTCGATCTGACACAAGAAACCTCCAGGAGTTAGTGGATCAGGCACATGCACAATAACGTTCTCAATGTTAGCCGTTCAATTCAGACAATCAGGGACTGCACCAGTGTGGTGGCATCAATCCCATTGCGAAACAGCATAGCCGAACTGCAAATTCGTGTATTGAATCCGAATCAGGCTAATAAGCAATTGCGCTTTATTTTGACGCTGAAAAGTGAAACAGAGGGGATAAAGCACAGCGTAAAAGTGTTTTCTGAGGCCATTCTGCTTAATGGGAAGCTCCGGCATCTGGTAAGGCCAGAACGTCAATATCCTGACGTCCTGGCGCGTGAAAAAGACCTTCTTTCTGAAGTTCAGGATAGGGTGATCGATTTCGTTAAATCTCATCCCCTGCATTGAGAGCAGGTGTTCCTCTTTGTAACAAAGATGCCACCAGCATTATGGTTCGCATTTCCAAATGGTGTTCTGAACGCCCGTACCGGGCGCGAGATGGGGATTAGCGTTCGCGCTATGCTGATATACGGCTTTAGACTTCCCATATTGCTGACAGGCTTTATCTGCGGTTTTTTGCAGACTATCCAGCCCATACCAGCCATCTGACTGGATGCTTACCTTTTCACCGTCGTTGTATTGCACCATTGCACACCCAGACATAGCCAAGATCGCGCCGACAATAACGCTTTTCCATAAAACTCTATGCAACATATACAAAAATCCCCTCTGTGAATTGAGGGGATTTTAGCATGGTGATCAGATATCGGCCTTATTCGGAATTTTATCAGCCACCAGCGGCAATAAAGCCTTCGCCATTTCATGAACCAACATGGCATCAATGACGCCTAGCGTATGGCCCGGCTTAATCTTTAATGCGGCCTCAAGATAGCCTCTTTCCAGAGTGGTTTTTACGCTTTCCTTGGGCGATTGTTGGGAGCTATCCGGAAAATCCGGATGGTTGCCAGCCAGTCTACGCAAAACGGCCTTAACAGCCTCAATACGGTCATCATCGCAATTTTCCAGCGTATCTATGCGGTCGAGCATGATGATTGCGTTATCAATATCAGGATTGCCGGTCCACTCATTACCGCGATTGGATTCGGCAGCATGGTTGCCGCGTACTGGTTGATTCTCGGCTTTACCCTGTCTGTCGTCGCTGCATGAATGCCCTTCCAGCCAGGCCAATGCTTGTCGCATGAAATACGCAATATGTTTGCCGTGGTAATCGTCTTCATCGATGTGAAAAGCGATACTGCGGATGTATTCAATTGCGTTTTCAATGGCCTCCGGCGTTATCGGCGCTGGCGGTGCGGTATAAAACTTCGTCCCCAACGGCAACAACTTCATCGCTTTTTCTCCCTTAATGATGCGATAAGTTGATTTCCCGCCAAGGTCTACCGTCCCATCCATAACAAGGCCATGTTGCTTCTCTGAAACTTCACCAATAGGCTCTGCTTCCAGCGATGTCAGCGCAATCCGCGCCAGTTCTTCCGCTTCTTCTGCTGGCAGTACAACGTTGCTACCAGGTCCGTATGTTTCGCGCCACTGCTTGATTGTCAGTAGTCGATCTTTGGTTATAGCGCTCATATCACTCTCCTTTGATGCGAATGCCAGCGTCAGACATCATATGCAGATACTCAACTGCATCCTGAACCCATTGACCGCCAATCCCGTAATAGCGATGCGTAATGATGTCGATAGTTACTAACGGGTCTTGTTCGATTAACTTCCGCAGAAACTCTTCCAGGTCACCAGTGCAGTGCTTGATGACAGGAGTTTTCCCAGGATGGCGAACAACAAGAAACTGATTTCCGACTTCACGGACTTCGTTGCTTTCCAGTTCTGCAATGCGCTTCTCTGCGGCTTCCAGCTTCTCGCGCATATCGTCAACGTACTCGACCAGAGAACCGCCAGCAGGAATTTCGCACTCCTCGACCAGTTGGAAGTAGATATCAGCTGCGGCCCGTGTGTTGCTATGCCTAGCGTCGCCCATCTCACCTTCACGAAGAGCATCGCGTTCGGCGGTAAGATTGGCTATTTTGCTGTCTTTGCCTTCCAGCTCAACGCGCAGCTTCCCTACCGTTAGCGCAATATCCTCGTTCTCCTGATCGCGGCGTTTTATGTATTGCTGGTTTCTTTCCCATTCATCCAACAATGCCAGCGCGATATCTGGCGAAAAGTGCTTCATAAAATCGTTAAGCGCATTAATTCGCTGATCGAAAGGCATTACAGGTGCTTCACCAGCAATTTTTGTTTTTTCAGCGATTTCACGAAGCTTTTGATAATCAATCTTGCTCATTGGATGACTCCTTTACGAAGCTGTTCGGCGATATCTTCGAGAACGCCATCAGAGAATGAGCGATCAAAATCGCCTTCCGGCGCATTAGCCATAAACTCAGTAGAGGTAAGGATCATCCGGGCAATATCCGCGGCGTTCTTCGCAGTATCATCAATAAAACCAGCTTTCCAGGCTGCCAACATTCTGTTCGCCACAAAATAAGCGCCTTCCTTGCGTGCTTCAGTCTTCCCTTCAGCCAGAAAAGCATCGGTGGCTGGGGTTTCGCTGTGGTGCAGAGCATCGTTGATTATCATTGCAGCAACTCCGGCCTGCCCTGCATCCGTGACCGACACATGATTAAGAGTTACAGCCATTGCGAGTTTCAGCCCGGCGTTCTCTGCCACCAGAGCCGCGAGCTTAGTCTCAAGCGGTGCTATTCGGCACATAGCATCAATATTTGTGTCCTCCAGGCGCTTAATTTCGCCCAGGAGTGCCAGCGCAACTTTTGGTGGGATAGCCGCGATATAACGGGCATTAGCACCAGCATTTCTTTGTCCATCAATGCCAGGCCAGTCAATAAAGTATCCGCAATGCCTACCCTCAGACGTGCGCGCAGGATAAATGCCGTTATGACCCGGCAAAATATATGCTACCCATTCATCTTGCGTTGCCTGTTCCGCCGCCTCGCGCAGTTCTTGATAGTTAATTTTGATCACTGGTTGCCTCCGCTTCCCACGTTTTCAGACTTTCACCACAGAACGGGCAAAATGAAATTCGAATCGGCGATTTAGAAAGCTCGCCTGACCGCAGCATGATCAGGTCTTGTGAATGAATTAATTCATGGTTATAGATTTTGTATTTCAGCAGACCTTTCCGCGTCGTGTATTCAGCATCCTGCTCCAGGGATTGTGCCAACGCCGCGCACGGTTCTATTTTTTTGTCATTAATCAAACAAGTGGAGATTCTGCACTTTGCAGCTCCGTCACCATTACCTTGACTCATTGCATTGTTCCCATCAGTTATTGAACGTGATCACTCCGCGCTCGATGGCGAAGTCGAAAAGCTGGTTGGCGGCTACGTAAAGGCGTATGCCATGTGCTTTTTCCCATGCCCGGACATCGTTTTCTGCGCTTCTGGCGCATTCATCGCAAAGAGGAACGGCCCAGCGATCGTGTTCGTTTAACGAGCGGGCGCGGTACATGAACGGGTGGTTAACTTTGCCACCGCATCCGATGCACGGACGAGAAACCACAAACCGGAGATAAGCCGGGCTTTTACCGAGGACTGCTTTTGGTCGGCGCATATACAGCAGGCCGGAATCCTCATCTACAGACAGGTTGACGATCTGCTCTGCGGTTATGTCCACCAGCTCACGGGTGCTGTGCTCCCAGGTGATATCCGATTCTTTCAGTGTGCCGGTAGGGATTTCCTGTTTTGGCTGACAAAATGCAATGCGACCGGCTTCATCTGGCAGCTCGTCTTTCAGATTCCGGCGAATGGCCCAAAAAGTGAGTTCAACCATGCTCAGATCGCGTTCTGGCGGTAGTTTTAACTCGCTCGCAGCCCAGTTCATAACCCAGTTGGCACGATTCAGGGATAACTGGTCATCCAGCTTGCCGTACCCCTTCATCATGTATTCCGCATCATGCTTCCAGCACAGGCGAACGGCAGAGCCGTTATAGAAATGAGTGGTTAGCTGGTGGCTGCAATCGCGCTTATCGTGCGCCTGGCAATCGTGGATATTGGAACTTACCCAATGAACAAGCGAATCTTCACCGCCTAATGCGTTAAATACGCGCTCGCTTTGAAAAAATGCTTTCAGAGACTGGTTGGCAACCAGCGAATAGTTCAGATCCACTACGCCATCTGGCGTGTTTTCAGCCTGTTCGCGCGGAAGTGGAGAGATAATGAAACGGCGACCTGCGCCAATGTAGTTGCTGGTGGGCTTGTCTACCGGAAAGACAGCCACACCAGCTCCGTTTACGAAATGAGGTGTGATTATTGCACTCATAATGTATACCGACTCTGTTTTGTTCCGAGCGGTAAAATAATATGTTAGAAAACTAAAATCAACGTTCTAACGCTTTTTTGAGTGCGTAAATGATTTGATCAGACTTTAAGCTGCCCTCCCTTCACCTGCATTAGCGTCAGATTTCCGCAAAAAACCGCGCCCGTGTCTATGTAGTGCTGATTCCAGTATGCTTTTGGTCTTCGTACCGGTGTGTGCCCAAAGATAAAGCGATCTGCGCCTGTGATTTCTCCACCAATGCCATCTATCGAATCACCGACGCGACTGCGCGACCAGACAACATCAAAAAGCGACACATCCTTACCGAACTGGTACTCTCCACCTGGATAGTCGGCATGGGCTATAACGATAGTTTCATGCCCGGTGTTCAGCTCAATGATATAGGGCAGACGCTTTACCAGCTCCACCAGCGCCCTGGCTAATATTTCCTGATCAGTGTCCAGCATGAAGAACCATTGACCGCCATTCATTAGCCAGTTATTCACATTGCCTGCGGGACTTAACGCATCGATCATTAATCGCTCGTGGTTTCCCATAACCGACCGAAACCAGGGCATCTGCAATAGCTCCAGGCATTCAACATTTTCGGTGCCGCGATCGATAAGGTCGCCAACCGATATCAGTAAATCCTGTGTCGGGTCAAAATCCACACGATGGAGTTCATTCATAAGTAGGGTGCAGCAACCGTGCAAATCACCAACAACCCATATGTTTCTGTAGCCTGAACCATCAATACGGCTATATAAATTCACTTCATGCAGCGCCTGATTCATGCGGCAACCTTCTCCCGCAGCCAGATACAAACCGGGCCATCTTCAGTGTCATGAATAGAGCCAACAAACCATCCTTCGCCCTCTGGTCGCTCTGGTTCCCAGGCGGCAATATCGGGACCATCTGCGTCCAGATTAAAATGATCTTCATCCATACTGCGAATAGTCCACTGAAGATTATTTTCCTTCATCCAGGCGTCAAATTCCTCAGTGGATATATATTCACGACCTGCGCAAAACTTTTCATACTCCGGATGTGTCCAGCAGCCATATTCATCACGTTCTACCGGCATTTCTTTAATTGTGTTCACTCTTCATCCTCCAAATCAGCAACCGCGTCCATCACATCAGAACCGCGAATAACTTCAAAAGCGCGGCAGGCCATTTGAAATACCCGTTGCTCTTGCGGGTGCGGAGACTCCCAATATTTGAAGCCTGGGCGATGCGTGTACCCCATCATGGAATAAAAATCGCCAGCAAGTTCAATCGCGGCATCAACAAGTTCGCGATTTGTCATCGTCTGTTCTGTCATTTGGTTTCTCCTGTCTGAACATCACTATCATCAGGTCGCCTTTTGTCGCTATCCTCGCTGTTGTGCCTGGTTCAATGCGGCTAAGCTCAAATGCGTCATAGAACGCTTCTAATGCCTTCTGGCGTAGTTCCTGTTTGCGCCGTTTTTTCCACTGTTTCAGGAAAATGGAACCCAGCCAACGCCATGTACGGGACATGATGTAAAGCCAACCGAGAAGTGCCAGACCGGTATTTAGGAGCGTATCGATCGTTATTGTCGTGTCGATATTCACTGGCTGCCTCCTTTGCGAAGCTGTTCAGCAATACTTACGCATATCTCTGCGCCTCTAATCAGCCCCGGAACGTTCTTGTTTGGCCCAACTTCACCATCGACAAAATCAATCATCGCGTTACGAGCCATATCCACGCCCTGCGCACGTACTTCAGCCAGGAAAGCATCGGTGGCTGGCGTTTCCCGTGAACGGTAAGACCAAACAATGTCGTCTGTTTCACTGGGTTCTTCATGAGAGCAATTTGGGCAGACAGCAGTACAACCAGCATGATCTTCTATGAGCATCTTCAGCCACGAGTTCTCCTCCGCCAGCGTCACGCGACTGGCCTCCAGTTCTGCTACGCGCTGTTTTGCAGCATCCAGTTCAATCGACAATTTTTCCAACTGCTCTTTATGCTTTTTATATTCCTGATATGCGTGCCAGGACTGACCTTTGCGCACACTATCAGTAATATCAGTAATCTGTTCTGGTGTTAGCGTGGTCAGTGCCTGTGCTGGGAAAATCAGCACTTTCCCGGAATCCCAATCAAAACCAGCGTGAATTGACTGAACCTCAACTGAAGGTGTTGAACCAATGCTGCCAGGCGAATGAACAACGATCGTTACATCCATATCGCGACGATGGCTGTGGTTGTTGGACAAAATACGATTCACCAACTCAGAAAATTTGGAAAATTTCATGCTGATTCCCTTTGATCTTCCTGGATAATGTTGTTGCAATCTTTCACGCACTCGTTGCATATGAAAGCGTTGTCCCCGGCAATTAACTTTTTAACGGTGTGCTGGGATTTGTTGCAGAAGCTGCAATAAAGCGTTGGACTGGCTGATACGGATGGTGCGCCAGATGTCAGCCGCGCGATGTCGTTCTTGCGACGCAATATCACACGGCTGCACTCAACCAGCATCTCCGGGGATATATCCTCCTCCGTAGCGAGCGTCTCTAATCGTTCGAGTATGTGGAAGGCTTTTTCCTGGGTAATTGCAGAATGCGATGTGGGCATCATCTTTTCCCTTCAAAGTTCGGGCGCAGGCAGGATTGTCCTTTACGAAGCAGGGCTGCGAACCTGTCAGCCGCATCCGCGCAAGCAGAAGCAACGGAATCAAAAAATGGATCATCTCCGGTATCGCGCATCGTCAAAGCGAATGCCTCCAATCCCTGAGCCTGTATTTCAACAAGGTAAGCTTCAGATGTAGTGCTTTTCGCCTCGCCTAATTTGTTATGAGCTATGTTCGCTACACATGCGATGTCTATATCTGGATGATTAATTGGGAGATGGCTAAGAATTTCCTCAAGTGCTGCTTTTTTGTTTTGGCATTCCGCCACCAGCGCCCCGCAATTGCTTTCCAGCTCTGCAATACACTTTTTAGCGGCCTCCAGCTCAACACGCAGATTCTCAAGCGTTAGAGCCTTCTCCACGTTCTCGTCCAGCAGTTCAATCACATCAGGATCGCTACCATCAACTACTGATATGCGCGAATTTTTGTAATGCTCGTCAGCATAAGTTCGTCCAGTTTTGAAGCATCCGTCATCCTCCATGCCGGAACAGGCATAAACAACATGTGATCCAGATATGCGCTGCATTGACATTTCCTCGCCACAAACAGGGCATTTAGGCGCTGGTTTCGGTGAATAACGTTCACGTAACGGATAGTAAAGCTCGATCTCCGCCAGTTGCTCTGGCGTTAAACCTTCAGACTTCATGTACTCTCCTTTCGAAATAAACGTACTGATTAATCATTCCCAGGGGCATTTCGAGTTTTTCTGCGATCTCACGGCGGGGAACACCACACTGATGAAGCTGCCGTGCCAGTTCTATATCGCTCTGCCGGTATTTGGCTGACGGATGAAAGTCTCCTTTCAGAATCATGCTGATCCGCAGTTGCCGCGCTTTAGTCCTGACAGCACCACCGGTACGCCCGATCAGTCTCCCAATACCCTCGACTGTCATAGTCCCGGCGCACTGGCGGAGTATCATGATTTCTGCCCTTCCCCATCCCCGCCAGCTCACGCAGAACTCCTTCTAACCAAAAGAACGCCATCTTCAGAAACAACGTTGCAGGACTTTAGGTAATTCATTGCCTCTTTCGGTAATGGATTCTTTGGATCGGCGTTTGCCAGGGATTTCGATAACCTCATGATAAATTTGATCATTACCTTCTGGCGGAGCTTGTGCTCATGAGATAAAGAAAGGTAATAGGAAATGGTATGGGCTAAGCGCTCACGAAGCTGTTCTGTGCCGTGATATACAGCAGCGATATCACGCAGTGCATTGACCAGTTCCCGGTAAATATGCGGAGCAACCTGGCATTCAATGTTGGTTGGTGACTCATAAATTACATTCAGCCCCAGCTTTTGAGCCAGCTCGTGCTCTGCACGAGCGCCAACTGATTCCTCCCACCCCTTGAGCAAATAGACCGCATTAGCCGAACGCACCATTGCAAGGCAAATATCCATGTATTCGCTCTCGCAGAGGCCAGCAGGTAACAGCGCCGGATTCAGAACAATATGCCCTACCTCCATCAGCTCTTTTGCTTTCGAAAAAAACGCTGTGCGGTTGTAGCCGGGATAACCAGTCATCGGCCCCGCGATGTAAATTTTCATAATGCGTTTTGACATCAAAGTTTCCCCAGGAACGTTACGCAAAAGTTGATGAGAGCAAAGAGTTCAATGCCCAGCTCAAACAACGCCAGGACAGTGAAAAACAGGACATATAGCAACCCAATTTCTGTACCGGATTGCTGGTGGATTGCACTAATTGCGACAAGCATCATGACCTCCTGATATAGCGTCTGAAAAAAGTATCTTCATTTTGTGTTAGAAAATCAATTTTGATTTTCTAACATGTTTGATCAACCATAGCGGCTATGTAGACAAACCGGGTATTTCTATGAAGCAAAGCTATTGGGAGAAACAGACACAAAAAGCCCTGCAAAAACTGGCTGATCCGAAATGGCGGGAGGAACAAAGGGCAAAGCGTCTTCAGCAAGCTCAACGCCAGCAGCAGCGTGCGCGAGAAAAAGCCGCATCGCCTGAATATCGTCAAAAGAAAATTGAAAAAGCGAAGCAATATGAACAGCGAAGAAAAGAGAAGGCCGCTTCTGCTCCTGTCAAAAAAACTCGCGCGTCACGCGGCCTGAAAGGCAGAACACTCACAGCAGATGAGCGCCGGATACAAACTGCCATCGGTGCTCTCCCCTGCATTGCCTGCCATATGCACGGACAGCATAGCCCTGTGGTATCCCTGCACCACATCTTCGGAAGAACAGCAGAGAACGCGCATAAATACGTCCTCCCTTTGTGTAAATGGCACCATCAACACGCAGCGCCAGCAGAGATCCGCGAGCAATACCCCTGGTTGGTTCCTGTTCATGCTGATGGAAAAATAGGCGGTAAAGCAGATTTCAGGCGGCACAATGCTGATGAAATGACGTTGTATCAGATGGCGATTGAATTGATGAATTAGTTTTCTAACATTTTAAGTTGAATTATAAATTTCTCCGATGTACATTCACTACCGATTGGCACACCGGTCAACTTTTTGAGACAAACTGTATAGTTTTTCGTATTATTGCCGCCGCCATACCTATGGCGGTGCAATATAGGTGGCTGAAAAGCCCCCGTTGACTCACGGTGTTCCAGCCTTTATTGCGCCGCCACCAGACCGTGGAACAGTCGATGGCGGCTCCGAAAGCAAGGAGTCACTACACTATGAACAGCTACTGTCTTTTCCCGTCACTCGTTGTCCGCCACTCACGCGATAATCTGCATTCTTTACTCGCGCTGGGGGTGTCAAAATGACCGTTCGCTACCTCAACTTTCAAATCCAGAACATCACTGGCGGTTGCTATGACTGGTTTGTCACTCTCGGAAAAGAAGTGATCACCGGGAAGCTGGATGAAGTGAAAGCTAAAGCAATGGCCTACGCCTGCAAGCAAGCCCGGAAGAAATCCGCCAAAGCATAAAATACTGACTTTTGCGCCCTGGCCTTATCGTGGGGTATATTTCTACGGCACCTTAGAAAAACGGGTGCCGGGATTGGAACCTCACGCGGTAGCTCCTTAACTTAGTCAAAGGAGGCTGCCAATATCGCTACTATCCCCACCCCAACTCATTCTGAATTTATCTGGCGTTTCTATTCCTGCCAAAAACACCTGTATATCTGCGTCATGGCTGCAACCGAAGCAGAAGCTCGTTCATACCTTCCCCTGGCGGAACGGGGCGTAATTGGCGACAAACAGATACTGGGAAACAGTGGAACTACATGAGGCGGGAGTAATTCGTGACCTGATGGAGAATTCCGTTCCCCGCCGCTATCGTGCAGGGAACGGCATCTCCGTGGTTAAAGGTGTTTAAAGCTCACCTGCGCGCTGTTTTTCAAGCACAGATTTAACATTTGGCGCTTTCCCTTTAAAAGAATGGAAAGTGCCACATTTTTCTGTTTTAACCTCGCGCAGAGCTTCGCCATCGGCGTTCTGCCATTGATGGGATAATGTCATATCACCGCGAGAAGGAACATCCAGCGAGTACAGCGTGTAAGTTCCCCCCATCTCCGCATACTCCTGGAACACATAGCTCATTACGTCAGATTCAGTTTTTCGGTGTGCGTTATCAACCTTATTCCCATTCAGAAATATGGCATCTGGATAGATTTTTATATCAAACCGACCGCACTTAACTTGTAAATTTCCGGCGCTCGCGATCAAAGGGAAAGACGCCAGTAAAGCAATAGCCAATCTTTTCAATTCTGCCTCCGCTGCGTAACTTATTGCCCGTATTTTTTACACCATTGCTCTGCCATTTGTTTGGCTAAAGGCCCGGCTACTGCACTGTATTCTGCTGTTTTACTTTGCACACATGAAGCAGATGGTTTTTTATTTCGCTGCTCGGTTAGTTTGCGCTCATAAGCCATCATGCTATCGAACCCGGCAATATCACTTTGGCGAAGCATTCCCTTTTTAACCAAAAATTGCTGCCCCTCTGGCACCAACGCAAGCATAAAAAGAGGTTGCAATAACTCACCTAATCCTTGCTGGCGATACACTTCGAATTGCTGCCATCCCTGACTTAATCTGGAAAGAGTATCTTTGGTTGAATAACCTGTTTTTGTTATAGCTTTGTCCGTCAGATATGCTGTATATGCAAAAACGCAAAAGTCAGTTTTACCAATAAACTGAGTTCCAACAGGCCGTAATGGAATGCCCTCCCTCTTGCAAAAGTCCATAATGGCCGCTTGTGAATGATCTCCACCAGCGTTATTCATAACCTGCTGCCCTGCCCTGAATTGTGCAGGTAACGCAGTTGCATTGGCAGTATTAGCAGATACGCATCCCAACATAGCCGCGAGCGCGGCCCCTAAAGCCCTTAACTTCACTACACCATCCTTCATGCAAACAAAATGAATTTTTATGTTATAAAAACAATTAACTACATAAACATGATTTAGGCCAAATTTCGGTTAAAAAATAAAATCCACCAAAAGTGGTTGACACTATTTTGGAAATCACAAACTGCACATAATCCATCGCGCTAACGGCTCCCGTTGAAGGTTCTTTTGACGATTAACTTTCAGCCGAAGCGCGGTAGGGAGTCATAACGCCAAAGCAGGCCGCCATGTGCGGCCTTTTTTTGTATCCGTCATCCGTGGAGGAAGGACAATGGAAAAGATCGCAATATTCAGCCTGACCACCAGCAAGCCTCAAATGCTCACTGCAATACTGAAAGACGGTGCTCTCATTATTAACGAAGTAAAACCCCTTCCCGCGTCAGCATTGGAGCAAAAGCAAAAAATTCCTCCAGCTATAGCAGCCCTGCGGAAAAGCAAATTTAAGGTACTGGTAGACGAAATTACGCCAACGATCTCCGCTGGCACCGGAGCAAGCCAGGTGACTCTCAAGACCCGTCATGCCGATGGCAGAGCAGCAATCATCGTCGGGATGGAAAGATACAGAGAGTTAAAACTCCAGAAGCTATTATCCCTGCCGCAAAATAACAAAGGTGCTTTCGAAATCCCTGACTCCATCGTTGACACCGAATACAACGGTAACGGAGAAGAAGTCTACCGGGTGAACTGGCAGGATATCAGGCCGGAGCATATTTTGATGATCCTGTGTTGCTACGCGACCGTATACCACAATGTAGCCAGTGCGGATTACGTAGAGCAGATGACCGGTACAGTCGAGAAAGAGCAAAAAACAGGCATACTCGCTTCGTTCCTGTCCATTATTGGGCATGAAAAAGTTAAAGCAGGCACCTCCCAGCCAAAGACACTGACTGGGAAAGAAGTTGATGAAGATACCGTGATACTTTGATCACATTAGTAGCTTTGTTAACTCCCTCAATACCAGGTAGAAGAGTAACAAAAATATTGACGCCAGTATTTGCGTGGTCAATGAGGCGTTCATAAACAGATCAATTAGCATTAATAATTCGAAGATAACATCCATGTCATTCACTCCGTTTAATTTTTAATCTAATGCCAGCAAATGAAGCTGGCCCCCGCATAAAGATTAATGAAAGTCACTTGTCACCAGTGAGGGGATTTATGAACCACATCCCCCTGAACTGGTGGCCTGTCTGTTTCTCGCATTTCACACCCTGCATACAGTTTCCCCCAGGTTATGACTGAGAGGCTTTGTTATGGGCTATAGCAGACTCGACGATAGGTACATTGAAGACGATATTTTTCGTGCGCTGTTTCACCAGGAAATGATTAAGCGGGTATCGGAGTATCACTCTGATAATTTCCAGTACACGATAAAGATTGATGAAGTATATCGTTCAGACCTTGCAGCCTACAGGGCGTATGGCAATGCAGATTTGCGCTGGGTATTCCGGGTGCTGGTGGGCCATGAGTCAGAAATGGAAGAAATGCCCGCCGGGACCACGTTAACTCTTCCTGATGTGGCATGGCTGAGGAACAAGATCCGTGATTACGCGAGCGCGGAACCGGAGATAGAAAATGCCTGATTTCCTGAAAAACCAGGACGGGCGCTATATCACTGACGGCCTGTCCTCTAAGGACTTCACGCGTTTATTCGAGATTATCAGGAAAGAACAAACCCGTAAGCGCCGACAAGCTCACCGGACGCTGACGCCAGGTAGACTGAGGAACAAATCCGCCGAAGATATTCTCAAGTTAGGGAAGAAAAAAGGCGGCACGTTCTTCACGCGAGACGACCTGAAAGGTTTCGAAAAGCTACGGAGTAAAACGCGCGAAAAATATGACAGCAAGACGGCTGGCATCACATACGCCCAGCTGGTGGCATCCAGCCAGGCAATCGATATTAAGCGTGCAAATAACGCCGTGGATGACGGATCTGGTATCAAAAGAGCTACCCCCGTATCTCTTCGCCACAATGTGATTAATATCCGCGTAGAAGCATCGGATATATCCGTCCACCAGCACCATATCGTCCGGATACGCTTTGAAGAATGGGATCAGATGGTTGATGACATCGCAGAAGACGATAAATCAGCTCTCAAAATCACTAAATCACTGTGCGCCGGGCGAGTGTCTTTCGATTGTGACTGTGGTCGTCATCAATACTGGTATCGTTACATCGCCACTGCGGGTAACTTTGCCCTGGCACCGCCAAAAGAATACGCCTATCCAAAAGTTCGCAACCCGAAGCTGCAAGGCGTCGCCTGTAAACACGTGATCCACTCAATGACGCGGTTACAGTCCGCCAGTTGGCAAATGAGTATTGCTCGTGCGCTACAAAAGGCTGCAACGCAAATTGCATTTGGTGACGATCGCCGCCGTACAACTAAACACTTCTCAAAAGAAGACGAGAAGGAGTTTAATCGCAATCGTAGCAGTAAAACGAACGTTGAAGCCGCCAAACGCGAATGGAGGCTCTATCAGAAGCGCCAGGCCGCTTTAAGTACAAAACTGGCAAAGGACAACGGGAAGATTGACAAGCTACGTGACCAGCTGACCAGGGCCAGAAAGTTGTCAGACGCACAGAAAAAACGGGCGGCTGCAAAAGAAGCGGCCTTGCAACGTGAGAAACAGAAAAATAAGGAACTTCAGCAACGCCTTGCCGATCAGTTCGCACTGAAGAAGCAGGCGTTCATTGATGCACTGGTCATGGCAGGAACGTCACCTGAGCAAGCTGAAAAAATGTTTATGGAGTACGTGAAGAAAGGTTCTTGATTGACAACAAAGGCGGTCATACAGACCGCCAAACTCATACACCAACCAGGCTTTCAAGAGGAATGCCAAACTGGGAATGTAAACGACGAATCATAGGTAACGTTAAATTTCGTGTCCCATTTAGCACTTCGTAAACACGATTTGACTTACCAATCGCCGGTTCCAGATCCTTCACGGTCAGCCCTTGCTGTTCCATACGGAATTTAATGGCTTCAATAGGTGATGGTGGCTCAATTGGGTAATGCTTTTTCTCGTACTCTTCAATGAGCAGGCACATTACTTCAAAGAAATCGCCTTCCGGTGTGTTCATTTCCGGTTCGTTATCGAACATCGGTTCGACCGCACGCAGTGCGGCCTCATAATCTTGTTCTGTACGGATAGGTTTAATGTTCATGATTTACTCCAGTTCTATTGTATCCGCTTCAATGGCATCGTATTCCTTATGTGTTCCAATAAACTTAACGAACATCCATCCTCGCTGATAAGCAATTGCGACAATTAACCTGTAATCATTTCCCTTAATATTGAACACCACGCGCCTGTTTTTAAGGATGCTGGCTGTCCGGTACTGTTCTTTGATTTCAGCCGGATTTTTCCAGTCAGCCTTTGTTGCTTCATCAACCCATGCCTTTAATGGCTGTTCTGCATCGGGATTCTTCGCCCAGAAATCCCTTAGTGTTTTTAGCGAAATTATTTTCATCACAGATTCCTTCTCTCTGAAAGTATGCTAGTCCCAATATGGGACAATGTAAAGCACTTTAGTCCCATGCCGGGATATGAATTGAAATCACAATCTCCAGATAATGCACCCTCGATACCTGATAAATCGACCTTTGAGGATGCTTATGGGCCGTTTTGACGAATGGTTTGCTGACGATGCAAACCTGGCAAGTAAGGAGTCAGAACATGACAGCACGCAGAGAGAAACGCCAGCGACGGTTGAAGCGGATGCAGGAAGCGCGCCGGAACATGGCAATGCCGGACCGGATTCATTCAGCATTCTGGAAGAGCAATCCACCGCCGAAGCTGATAGCCATGATAATTTTGCTGATAGCAACGGTGGCCTTACTCCGGACGCTGGCGAATCAGATATAGCCATACTTCCACCTTCCCTGGCTGGCAGAGAACCGACTCCACAGTTAAAAGCACGCTATAACGGGCATAAAGCCTTTAATGACCAAATCCGCGCAGACTGGATGCTGATTATTGAATCCAGCCCAGACGCGTTTCAGGCTCTCTTATATCGACCAGATGTTGGCACATATGGGGTAGTCAGCGACGAAACAGGAGAAGAGTCATTCACTGAACTGGATAACAACCAACGCGAACTGACTTACCAGGAACCTGAAATCGTTTATGTGCTGGATAACCCTGACGGGCGTGACTCTTTCCATGCAATTGACGCAGACGGTGAGCAGGATGGCTTAACCGATGATGTTCTGATTCTGCGTATTGCAGCAAATAACGTCCCCGTCGGCTCAATTCTTGAATGGAATGAAGAGATGGTAAACGGCGTAGCCCGCCGCTGGTGGTACGTGCACCGTATTTTTAGCTACGGCACACAGCATGTTGGTTCGCTTTATTACTGCATACCTGCCAGGAATTTTGATACGACTCAAAACGGAGTGATCGAATGACGTCAAATAAAACCCTCCTGGCGCGAACCGGTGAATGGCAAACCTTACGCACAGGAAAATTCCAGACCACGGGCTTTGAAAACGTGGATAACGCGTTTGCGACGCTAATCAGCAACATTTTTTCTGATATCTTACTGGTGGCCCCCGCGCCGGAAGAAAAACGCTTTGCGTCATTCCTGAATCGTCCACCAGCAGAGCGTGTCTATATGGCCCGTTTCGACAATGCGATCGAGTTTCTTAAAGCAGTTCGTCGCGCAAATGCCGGGCAAGGGAGAAAACCTGAAAACCAGAACATTAACCGGGATGCTCTCCCCCTGGTCAATATCTCACGCACTATGGATATCAATTATATCAACGATGATCAGCAGATTGACCGCAAAAAAGTAGCCAGTTTTTGCGAACCAGATAGCGGAACGCCTTTAGCAGAACTGGAATACACCCAGGCCATTCTGACGTATGACGTTACGTTAATGGCAACTGATAAAGCGACCATGAGTCTGATGTGTAATTCGCTGGGCGCACGGCTTCGCCTGATGACAGGTACACAATTTGAAGCAACCACTCACCTTGTTCGTGTCCCGGTCCCGCTGATTTGCTCGATACAGGATGCCAAAGAAGTCGGCTTTACGGATGTTTCAGCACCAATTGGAGAAGAGCGTATTTATGCCACACAAGCGCCGATAAGTGTGATTGCAGACGTGATCACAGCATGGGAGTTGGACGCAAAACGTATTATTACCGAAACCTCGATATCTATGGGGTGATAAGTGGCCCAGGAGTTACAACAATATTTTCTACAGTCAGTGCTCATTAACGATAACAAAGTGCCACGAGACTGGATTTTTACCGCAGTATATGTAGAAAAAACCTGCCTCAAAGCCCCTTTGCTAAAACTGGAAATTCATGACGCTACCGGCACCGTAATTGATGACTGGAAAGCCAAATACGGTGCATCGCTGGTGGCTGAAATGGGCGATCCAAACGGTAATGCTGGCACTTTTAAAACAGATTTCTTTGTTACGTCTGCAATGCTGGCTGGTGATGTTGTTACCGTTATTGCTGTCAGTGAAGACGTGCGCAGGTTTAAGATCCCCTCCCCGCGCACAAATTTACATACCAACAAAACACCAGACGCTATATTCAAGGCATATTCCGGCAAACTTAAAATTACCAGCAGCGTGCTAAAACGCGCAGTTACATATCATCTGAATGCTGGTGACAAACCGTCAAAAATGCTTTCGGAGATAGCGCGAGACAAAGGTGCATTGTGTTGGGTATGTCGGGGGGAATTTAACTTTTACACCCTGGCTGATCTGATGAAGCAAACGCCATCATTTACCTACGAGGGGAATAACCCTAAAGCAGAATACACTTTGTCCAAAATGCGCCTACTCCAACAGGAACATGCGACAACAGCAAAGAATCAATATCGTTTTGTTGGGTATTCCATGACCGATGGCTACGTCGAATATGGCGATAGCTCACTCCCAGTGCGTTATATATCCGACTCTGATATGGAAACTCTTCGCAATATGCAGCTGTCTCTCGTCCCCAAAATGGATATAGAAGTCGCAGGCAATCCTGATATAAAACCGGGGATGGTAATAGAGATTATCGTATACCGCTATGACCAGGAAAACCGCATTGATGAATCAATGCCCCGTAAGCTGATAGTAAAAAATGTTGCGCACTTTGAGGACCGAGTAGGCTACACAACACGAATGATATTGGGAGTGCCTAACAAATGAAGCGTAGAGCGCAAATTGTTGGAACTGTGCACCCGGCAGGGCTTATGCGTGCTCAAGTCCGTGTTTTACCTGACTGGAATGGCGTTCCTGATGACGATCTACCCTGGGCGGAATACCTGTTACCCATCGGGAACGCTTTTGTACCTACAGTCAAAGGTGACCTGGTCTGGGTAGAGTTTCCTTATTTAGATGTTAACGGTCGAATAGACACCAGACGCCCAATGATAGTTGGCGCGGCTCAGGATGCGCCTGGCGGAGTTCCAAACGTCGCGCCGGAGGCGTCAGGCAATGGTAGCGGCTGGACGCCGCCGGAAGTAGATGGAGCACCTCCCCGCCCCCAAATCTCAGCAACGAAAGACTTCGTTATTCACCGCAACAATATTCTTGAAGTACGAACTGCTGGTGGCGGCTATGAAATTGCCAATACGGCAGCAGGCTCAAGGATTGGCATGAATGAGTCCGGGCAGATATATATCATTGGTCCGGCTGATGTAATCGTGAATGCAGGAGGGAGTGTTAACGTCAAATCAGCCAACAACATCAATGTTAATGGGGAAAATATTGCTGTCACCGCTAACGGGGACATAGCTTTCAAGGCAGGGGGAACCTTTCAGGCCACTGCTGGCAACTTCGATTTCAAGAAAGGATAGAAAATGCACCCATTTGTGTTAGATAATTAACGCATATTTTCTAACACAAATGGTGAGAAATGAGATCAGTCGCTTTCAAAAATATCTTCATCTATCGTCTTTCACGCGAAGTTAACTGGGATACCGCAGTAGTAAATGCAGCCCTTAGCAAGTTTGTGTTTACCCCATGCGGTTCTCAGGATATGGCTAAAGCTGGTTGGACCCCAATTCTTGGCGACAACCTCACCCATGAATACCAGGGTTTTCTTCTGATGCAGCATAAACGAGAGGAAAAAATCCTGCCTTCTCAAGTACTCAAAGAAGAGTTACAGAAAAAAATCCTGAAACTTGAAGAAGAGCAAGACAGAAAGCTGAAGAAGACCGAAAAAGATTCGCTGAAGGATGAAGTGCTTCACTCTCTTCTTCCTCGTGCTTTCACGAGAAAATCACTCGCAAAAATCCTGATCGACCGCAGCAACCATCTGGTATTCGTTGAGGCAAGCAGCGCCAAAAAGGCAGAGGACCAGCTGGCTTTATTGCGAAAATCGCTCGGCAGCCTGCCTGTCATTCCATTCACACCACGCGAACCGCTGGAAATTACAATGACCGAGTGGTTTAAAAACAGCTTCCCTGCCGGATTTACAGCAGGTGAAGACGCCACATTAAAGGGTCTGCTCGATAATGGTGGTGCCGTTCGCTGCAACAAAGTTGATCTACAGTCCGACGAGATTATGTCTCACATTGAGGCGGGGAAAGTAGCTACGACCGTTGCAATTAACTGGATGGACCGCGCGTCGTTCAGAGTCAACGATGATATGAGTATCAAAGCCCTGACATTCTGTGATGATCTCTATGACCAGAACGACGATATCGACCGGGAGGATGTAGCACAACGATTTGATGCTGATTTCGTGCTCTTTACGGGCGAATTATCTGCACTGTTTAACGCGCTGGTGGAGGCTATTGGCGGTGAAGCAGAACGATAATAACCGACCGCTTGTTGTGAGTCTGTGTGATTTTACGGGGGCAATGGTTGCCCCCTGGCTGGAATACGGTGTCGATGCCGCTATCGTCGATCCACAGCACTTATCGACCAGTGACGAGCGGATGCAATCAGGTGCCGTTCTGACGCGTATTAGTGCGATCATCGATAGCGATGAAGTATACGCTTTTCTCCGTAAGAATTTGCAGCGCATCGTGTTTCTGGCCGGGTTCCCACCGTGTACTGACCTGGCTGTTTCCGGCGCGCGCTGGTTTTCGGACAAGGCTAATAAAGATCCGGTTTTCCAGTTCAAAGCAATGCAGGTTGTCTGGCAGTGTTATGACATTGCAAAGATGATCGGTTGTCCGTACATGATTGAAAATCCGGTCAGCAAAATATCGACATTCTGGCGTAAGCCAGATCACATCTTTCACCCTTACTTCTTCACTGCATATTGTCAGGAAGATAACTACACCAAAAAAACATGCCTCTGGAGCGGCCAGGGCTTTGTCATGCCTGATGCCCTAATGGACGAATCATTAGGCAAGCCAGATAACAGAATCCATGCCGCGCCACCAGGGCCTGACAGGGCTAATTTTCGAAGTGCTACTCCACATGGATTCGCAAAGGCAGTTTTCGAAGCGAATAAGGGGGTGCTCTATGAGTAAATCTATAGCAAGCATAGCCATAGAAAAACAGGATACGATGGCTGAAATTAGCTATATGCGCACCATTCGGACTCCGGATGAATATGAGCGTCCGATCTTCAAATGGGTAGGCGGTAAATTCTCAGAGTTGCCTACAGTGCTTGAGCATCTACCACACGGCAAGCGGTTAATAGAACCGTTCGTTGGTGGCGGTTCTGTATTTACGAATGCAGGATTTCGCCACAACCTGCTTAATGATATTAACGGTGACCTGATTAACTTCTATCAGACATTGCAGCGAGAAGGACATTCGCTCGTCACGCTGTCATATAGTTTTTTCCAAAATTACAACAACGCTGACGGTTACCTCGAAGTGCGTGAGGCATTTAACAGAGGAAAGTATGACCAGCTACATCATGCTGCCGCCTTTTTGTACCTTAATCGGCACTGTTTTAATGGCGTAACGCGGTACAACCAAAATGGCGAGTTCAACGTGGGGTATGGCAAATACAAAGCGCCCTACTTCCCACATGCAGAGATGGAGGCATTTTTGGCTGATGACGTACTCAAAAACACGTCCTTTGTATCAGGTGACTTTGCTGGCGTCATCGAGGCGGCTGGTGAAGGCGATGTGATTTTTTGCGATCCGCCGTATGAACCGCTGCCGGATACAGAAGGGTTTACCAGTTATTCAGGAAATAGCTTCCGTTTCGACGAACAGAAACGGCTGGTATCTCTATTGGTGGAAGCCCACCAGCGCGGCGCTAAGGTAGTGATTACAAATAGTGGTGCGCCAAGCATCCGTGAACTATATGAAGGAAACGGGTTTAAAGTACATCATATGGCAGCCAGACGGTCGGTTTCCTGCAAGGCGTCAACACGTGTAGTTGCTAACGATATAATTGCAATAATGAAGTAAAAAACGCCGCAGTAGCGGCGTTTACTTTTTTATGTGGCGAAATACCTATTAACCTAACTTCGCCCAGGTATCACGCAGCCCAACGGTGCGGTTAAATACCGGTTTTTCCGCCG
>OBRH01000012.1_pt1 | contig 125054 bp, 212 predicted proteins | sample 1475571 | NCBI WGS metagenome assembly OBRH01 (sample SAMEA3360674, study PRJEB22359) | human gut metagenome | biome: ENVO:urban biome; feature: ENVO:human-associated habitat; material: ENVO:feces | place: Bangladesh | collected 2011 | reverse complement strand
GTTCGGTCATCTACACATTAACCTAGTAAAGTAAGGGTATTATATGGACTTCCAACAAATCACACAGAATGAAACTTTCCAACAATATATACTATTAGAGGCACTTAAATTACTATCGAAAGATACAGGCATCAATATTGAATGTTTAATTGAGCAATTTCCTAATAATGCAAAGTTGCGGGAGGAATGTGCAAAGATTGCAGTAGAAACTGCCAAAATATTAGCAACAAAGTAATCTTATTGTGACAGAAGTCACAAAGAAAGATTTGCAATAGCTCAAATAGTGCGTTAAGATTACATCAAGAAATCAGGGGATGACTCTCTGATAACAAAGAGTAAACCAGCATGAAAAAATTAGCATTAGCAATCATCATCCTATTATCATTAGGGTTTTCACTTAAAAGTGAAGCAGCACAGCCAGAAAGCTATTCTGTCGAGCAAGAGCACATCACTATCAAGAAAGACTCTTACGGATTGGATAAAGCCCTATGTTACTTCTCTGATAAAAATGGTAAGCACATCACAAATAAAATCGTGACTATCACAGCACAGTATGATAATTTGTATATTATCGAGACTTTAATGAATCGTCAAGAGCACGTGAGAGTGCATACGGTTGAATGTAAATAATCTTTAGGAGAATAATATTATGCAATTTGTACCAACTCACACAAGTATTGATCTTAACCAACTTGTTATGGTTAAGGGTGGTGTAGTTTATGTCCAGAGCGAAGATTTAGCAGATGTGGAAGCTATTGGTTATTCTTGGGAATATAACAGCGAATATTTAATTCCGTTACAAAAGTGATTTAATATGAAAATCTTAACCACTTCCGAAACAGAAAATATTATTGTCATGTTAACGACAATTAGTTTGATAACATTCTTATACTTAGTGTAAAGGTAACCACCATGCAAACACAAAATATCAATGAATACGAACAACATCTAACACAAATCAAAATTCGTGTGAATGACAACACTCTTCTGCAAAAGTGGGTGAACCATCTTGATAATTTATCCGTTGCTGACAGAGAATTAGCGTGTGTGACATTCGTCACGGCAGGGAATAGTGTCATTCTTGAGTTTGATTCTCTTTATTATGCGATTGTTTATTATGATAGTAATAGGAATTTCCTCAAGAATGAACCGATTATTTCATTAGGGATTGACGCCGATGTGGAGATGATGACAGATTGGGATCGGGAATCCTTAGAGATGAAGAAGGTGGTGAGATTCTGAAGAATAGGTGAATATATGACGAGAATCACGAAATAATGGTTGCAGGGGTAGGTTAGTTGGGTTATATTACTTAAGCACGTCGTGAGGTAAACAAAAAGAGGGTAAGATTATGCATATCATGTACAGTAAGAAAGAGCCGCATATTGAAATCAAATCACACCATGTGAGATTATTTTCAGGACACCTTAATTATACTAATAGTTTTGAACCTAAACTTTTCAAAGGTTCACTGGCAGATAAAGCTTTGTCTTGGCTATATGACTGTGAGTTGTTAAAGGTAAAACTTTCAGAGGTAAACACTTATAGTAAGAGTGTATATTGCTGGCTGTACCAAAAAGATTCAGGGGAAGTTTTCAAGGTATGGGGCTTAGATAACCATGAACCTAATACATCTAAACTACTACCAAATAATAAAGTTATGATCAATGGTCTCGGTGTATTTGATTATGAAGATTTTCAAATCTTTGAATTTTGATATGAATAACAAAGCCGCCCAGATAGGGTGGTTTCTTTTTATGCATTAATCACACATCAAATCCCATACCAACTAGACCAACCTATCAGGTCTTGTTGATGTTGGAAATATTTATATTGATTATTCAATTTAACCCAAGTTTCAAAACCTAGTTGATAATATTCTTGCTTATCAGGATGATCAAAATCTCCACTATAGTCAGGTAAAGCTTCAATAATCTTTCGGTATTGCTTCCACAATCTTGGGTTGTTGTTAGCTTTTAAGATTGTTTTCCTCTTAATAGTTTTTGCTTTTTCCTTTCCTCCCTACCCTCCTTACTATCATAATAATCTAATTGTTCATTAACTGGTTGCCATTCCGTTAGTATATCATCTACAGTGTTAACAACTTTCACACCTCCTACAAGGATTTTACCATTTAAATCTGTCTCAACATCGATTAAACCTAAACCTCTGAGAGTCTTTATTCTACCCCGATTAGTACCATTACCACGGTAATCCATCCCAGTAGCCGCGGTGCATATCCTATCGAAAGTTTCTATGTAATCTGCATTATGTGTTTGATAGAAATTATATCTACCTAACATATAGAGATAAATTTTTAACAACACACCATCAAACTTGATCACCTCACCAGTAGTTAAGCTTTTAAAAGCGGTACATAGCAACAAACTAGGGTTATTTATGTTTATTGTGAAATTTGTAGCAGTTAGAACTCTGTTTAATGATGGTTGAGTATTTCTGTAGTAACTTTCTAAACTTTTCTCTTTTAAAGTTTTTTATTAAGTAGTTGAAACTAGATGTGTGATAACATTCAGTATATCCGCCGAAATAAGTTACAGGTCTGACAGTCAAAGATTTTAGATAAACAGAATTCAGATCCTTCTCTAGTCGATAGTGTTTAACCTCAGGATCTTCAAAAGTCCATAACAAACTTACCTCTGAGAAATAATCCTTGTAGTAGTCTAATCTTTCTTGTAGGTTGCTAGTGTAACCCAATTTAATTAAATCATCGTGATCATTCTTCAGTTTAACTATGTAAATCATAAATCTTCCTCATATATTGCATTATCGATTAAAGTGTTATATTCGTATTCCCTAATTTCATCGTTTAACTTAAAACCTTGAGATAGGTCGTGTTCTGGTTTGTCATTGTAGTATTTCATGTAGAGTTTACTCGAAAGCTTATCACCATCGAGATAGACACCTGTCACTAACTCATAGTTCCTATTGGCAAGATAGTTCCTAACTTGATGCGAAGTCCAAGACCTTTTCAATACAACACCATCTAACAAAGCTAATCGTTTTTTACGGTCTTTCATCAAATCATAATAATGTTGGGTAAACTTACTATTGATTAGTCTATACTTATTAGATTTTGTTATATCAATAACATTAGTGTATAGGTTAGCTTTCATCAAACCACTTCCATTAGGTTGACGCTTTATCTTAACTATCCCTGCATCTTCCATAAGAGCTAAACGACTTTTAACCACATCAACACTACAATTACAATTAGATGAGATTGCATCTTGAGAGATAGAGAGTTGATTGTGATATTCAAATTTATTCAACAGGAAGGAGTAAATAACAGCACTGTAAATATCCCAAGGAATAGAAACCTCTTGATGATCTTTTATGAATGCAATACTACCAGCTTTAAACACTTTAGAGAATGATGGGAAGAATTCTTGATCAATCCTCTTGTTTGTGTTCTTGCTTGACATAGATAACACCTTGCAGCTCTAATGGCTGACCTTTGTTAATATGGTTATTGAATGCTTTACTGAGTAATTTGACTACTTGAGAGGGTGAACCTCCTAAACTCTTGCAAAGCTCTAGCAGATGAGTTTCTGCACTATCATGCAAACTAATGCGCATAATCAAACACCTTTTTCAATCATGAATTTGTTCTGTTTGTAAAGTTCAACAGCTAGACCTATGTTATGGTACTTGTCCCAATTGTTACTATCTACTGCACGTTGTTTACGTTGGTTCATAGCCGTTAAACTCTTACCTGCTAGAAGCTCATGAAAACAAACTGCAACGTACGGGTCTAACTTGTCTAAAACACTTTTGATAATGTAAGTAGCTCGCATACTCTTTCCTCTTGTTGTGTAGGTCAATACAAAGGACGTAAATACTTAATCAAATACTATCTACTATCTTTTGATGTAAGTCATCTATCAGTCCATAAGGTTATTATAGCATAACAACGATATAAGTTCAAAACGAATGATAGCTATTCTCAACAATAGAATATTAAAAGCCTTGTTTCCATAGTGCTCACAGCCCTAATAATAGATTATGCGCTTCGCTAGTGTGATCACTCCTAACAATACTTAATACCAACCAACCACAACTAATCATTCCGTTGCGAGAGCAACAGATTATTTATCTCACGTCACGGAGTGACAGAGTAATGACTATTGCAGAACATAGTTTGTTGTGTAGGAGGTATAACATACCCGATAACGTAGTTATCAATAGTGTTATCTGTGTGCGAAAGCACAGAAGGGTTATCTATCATAATGCGTTGCATTATAGGGATGATTGTTAGGTGAAGGATGATTACTGTTGGGAAGGATCACTTATTCAATAGGAGATTGCTTATCTTTCTACTTATTGCTTAACAACTTGCTCACGCAAGTGCACAGGGTAATCACATTGTTACTACGTAACATAGAATATCACTTTCATGATGCACACGCATCATATGATAATACTAATTAGAATGATTCTCATTCACATGTCATACTTATGCAAATCAACCCTATTTGATAACTATTATCAAATGAGAATAGTTCGTACACCTACGTGAAATCTCTGTGAGTTATCACTCACGAAAGTTATAGATTTTAAAATTAAGGGGTACCAATTTTACATAATAGTCCTAATATGTACTTGATTAAGTGTTAATAAACAATAAGATAGTTATAAGTGGTTGATTTAGTGTGTTATACATCAAGAAAAGTTTATGTGTGTTAGGTGAGAAATTTAGCCTTTCATTGGTACGATGAGGAGTAATATTGACATTGCATGGATATGCAAGAAAAAGAATAACTATGCTGCACCGCTACGGTGCGCGAGCTTAACACCCCTCACTCAATTTGTATAATTTTCACCAAATTCAGCCCTCTTTCCCAAGATTTTCACTCCCTCAAAACAATACCTATTTCTCTCCAAGAAGATTGTATATTTTGTGAAGGTATCATCCTCCGTCACTACGTGACATAAAATACACACCAACCCCACATAGAACTTACCTTCCCTTATGTACACACTCCCAGTATGGATATGTTCCCTGCCCCAAGAATATAAGGGTATGGGGGTACTTTTTACCTCACCAAAAATTTTTTATAATAAAATTACAAATATGTGGGACAAAATGTCCCAATGTTACAGGAGATCTTTGTGTATGGATATTCTCTGGAATGTATAAGGGATAGCGTGTTGGATATTATTGATTGTGAATTTTATAAATTAGGGTGGGATATTTTATTTAGAGGGGTAAAATTATAGGTTTTGTATAGGGAATATTAAATATATTGTTAAATAGGGAATTAAATATGGGGATAATATTCGATAGGAAGCGTTTTGAGAGGTTTTGTGAGTGTAGGAATATGGTTGTGTGGGTTTAATAGTAAGATTGATTATAGAGCGTTACAGAGAGGATTTTGGATAGTATGTGAATGAAAAAGACGCCACAGAGGACGTCTTGGTATTAACTAAACAACTCTTAGTATTAGTGTTATTAGAATGTACTATCGATACGTTCACGAATCTTAGATAAAGTCGTCTCTACAAGAAGTTTACCATCTTTGAATACAGGGATAAGTTCACCCTGTTGTTCTTGTTCTGGTGTAACATCTGAATGTAATACAAACTTACCTTCTTCTTTTGTCACCATCAATAACCCCTTTGCAGATTTCTTACTCTTATCTGTCTTAGGGTCTTTGAAGATTGGTTCGTAATTACCTTCACCTTTTTGTACACATGTTGCTTTAACTGCAGAACCGTGTGTATCACAAGTGACATATTGGTAAGTGTAGCTACCAATACCTAATACAACACTAGGAACAAAACCTTTAGTAATAAGACGCTTGATAATCTCATCTTGGCGTTCTAGTGTGATAGAATCCCCGTAGATTGCACCAATATGTGAATCTAGAAGTTTCAACCCTGTCGACTCTTGGATAGTTCCACCAAAGGTATCCCACAGACATTCAATGAGTCCTTTATTTTCTGTAGAACCTAGTTTAGAGTCTTCATCACCACAAAGGATTTTAACTGGGTCACCACTATCTGGACGAATAACCAAAGTTCCTTCACGAGACATAATCTTGTCTTTTGGGTTTGGTAGATATTCTGTTACAAGCTTCCAGAAATCCCACGTATCAGATACTACAGAGATAATACCTGATGGTGTTACATTAGTGATTAGGTGTTCTAGTGAAGCTTGTTCACCTTCTGTTCCATAAGAACACATTACACTATGTTCTGTTGCATCTACACTAGCAAATACCAACTCTTTATCAATCTTAGCACCATAGTATTCTTCTGCAAACAATGCGGCTGGGATTGTATCGCTACCTACAAATGAACATAAGTGTCCGAAACCACTTTGCGCAGCAGCTTGTGTACCAAACATGCCACGATAAGAGAAGTCATGACCAAGGAAAGGAATCATGCCTAAGTCTTTTAGGGATTGTTCCTTCTCAAAGCGTTTACGGTAAGCATAAGCTGTTGTGGCTGATGTAGAGATACCCCATAGTTCACTCGATAATACAGTCTCTAACATGTTTGTAACCCAACCGAAACCACTTACGGTGTTAGTGATTGTTAGTGTTGGGATTTGGTAACCAACAACACTACCTTCCTGAAGCGCCTTGATTAAGATTGGTAGATAACCTAAATCATGTAAAGCTTCCATGTGTTTGGTGTCAATAGGTTTACCTAACATACTTTCAATTACACGACGGTATTCACCAACAGCCTCTTCTTTGGTTTTAGAGAAGAATGTTTCATTCCACTGTTTAATCAAAACCTCTTTGATGAAATATTGAAGACCCACGAAGACAACCTCATCAGATTTTGTATTAGAATACTTACCGTGTCGGCTAGTGAAGTTACTCTATACGTGAGTCACTTCTGGGTTGTGTGAAAACTTGTGGAAAGCTTTGTAAGTATCTTTCATTAGAGCTGCGTTAATATTATTCATATATGTTTCTCCTTTTTCTGTGTCCACTAAAACTTATTTACTGTTAAATTTTTGGATATCTTGTTGGTTGATATAACCACCTACAATATTAGGGCAGAATACATAATCTACATACCCACCTAATACATCCAAACCTTTAGAGAAGATACCGTGTGTGATATACAAACCTACCTTATCCGCACCTTTCTCTTTAAGTTTATGTGCTAGGAATTTGAAGGAGGCTGCGCCATCACAAATATCATCTACAATGAGGATATTACCCCCTACCTTATCTACTGTCAAGTCACATTTTACGATATCGCCTGTTTTTACATCACGAATCTTAACAGCTTGGATATAATCGATATGTCCGAAAGCTTGCACACTATCAAAAATCTTCTTTGTAGCTCCTAAATCTGGAGCACATAATGTGAAATCATTCATATATCGCTTAATGATGGTTAATTGATTGTTCAACATAGTAGTTTGTGAGATAACCTCAACATTGTTAATTAGTGCAGGAGTAACATCACTATGTGGGTCAAAAATATAGACCTTACTAAAACCAAAACTATTTAAGATATCTGCAAATACTTTCACAGGTAGTGGATTGCCTTTTTCAAATACACGATCTGCACGAGCTTGTGGGAAATAACCTAGTGTGAGTTTTACATCAGATACTCCCATACGTGATAAGGTATCTTTTACTAAACCTAAACGAATTAAATCACGTGTGGCATCCTCAATGTTAATTTGAATGTGGTTTCCAATTGACATAAAACCAACACCATGACTACCTGAAACCTTTACAGGTTCAATCTTACAAGTTTCGGTTTTATCACTAAACGTAATCCATTTTATTGTTGCGGATTCATCAACAAAAGTAATATTAGACATAATTACTACTCCTCTCCCTTTTCCAAAAGAATATCCACATCCTGACGATAGCCTGCTGATGTGAAAATCCATACGCAACCTAATAAGATAATGAGTGAATAATAAAATTCACCTTCCAACAGGGCTACAATCGAGCTAATCAAGAATGTGATGAATGTTAACCATTCATACTTATTAAAACCTTTGAATGTATCCAATGTAATTTTGATTGTTTCTATTACAACACCTTACCTAATTGTTCTTGAATATTCAAGAAGTGTTCATACTCTTCTTCTTTCATCTTCAACTCACTACCAACTTCGCCTACCAATCGATAGTTTGTAGAATCTTCCTTACTGTAAAAAGTTTTACGTATCCCACAATCAATACAAGTTACGTTATTCCAATAAACATCTGATGTTGGGTCATAATTACCGGTATTACTTCCGTAATTGTAGATAACCCGTGTATGTTTACATTGCATACGTTCAAGTTTTAATTCTTTTTGTAAATCTTCAATCTGTTTTAAGATAGTTTGAATCTTATTCATCATAGCTTCTCCTTATTTAATCTAAAGTTTTAAGATATTCACGAAAGTCATCTATAGAGCCGTAAGTACCTATACATTGGTTAGGGTAATCATGTGTATCAAGTAGGAATTTTGAAATTGCAATCGCCTTCTTATCTGGTGAGCACCAAACACCAACCTCCTTAATCCTCTGTTTTAATATCCAAAGTTCATGTAATTCATCCGCTGCAATCTTCCACTTCAACCAATATTTAAATTTATTAAACATAAATCCACTCCTTATTCAATCTCACCAATTGCTCGTAAAGTGACACGGCACATCTCTAAGTTTATAACCTGACTCTTTGATTGGGTCATAATGTTCGAAAACTTCATGACATTCACTATACCACCCATAAGTAATTTCAGCATATTGTGGATGAAGTTCTTGGTGTAGGTATGGGTTATCATCTAAGACATAATAACTTATTTTACTTTTATGGGGAGGCCAACCATCCACCTTAGAGTCTTTGAATGTTAAACTAAGTGACATCAATCACTCTCCTTCTCTTCAATCAAATCAAAATAATTACTATCATAATAATACCCTATGTTGCCGAAATATTTCGTGCGTTCAAGGACAACTCTTCCACAACAAAGGTCATACTTGTGCTTGATGGTGACATAGCGACAAGTTTTCTTGTCAGAGGTATATTCTCGTACGAAGGTAACACCATTCTTCTCCAAGAGTGTAACTTTATCGTAGAAAGCTTCTTTTGTGCATGTTATCATGCACGAGGTTAGTTCTGACATTGTGATTTCTCCCCAGCTTCAACCATTTTCTTATACAAATTACGTAATAGATTCTTTGATAAGTCTGTCGTATCAATACCATAATACTCTTCAACATCTTGAATTTGTAAAGCTGTTAAATATTCAAGTTGCAATTCTTTGTGTAAACGTTCAACCTCTTGTTCAAGAGTTCGTACTTGTACACTTAGTTTTGAGATTGTTGTTAAATATTCTACTTCTTTTGATGTGTTCATGTTACACCTCCAAACCTTTAAACTTATTAACAAACAAAACTTGCTGGTCATTGAGATAGTGTACACCATTATACATTGAATGGTTTTTACACTCTTTTGCCACCATACCTTGTGAGATGTAATTATGAAAGTAAGAGTTTAGTTTGTCAAGCTTCGGATAAACTCCACCTTCAGCTTCTCGCAGATACTTAAGAAGATATTCTTCTCCGTGGCGGTAGATTGTCACACAAGGGATGAAAAGAATCCAATCACACTTTGTATATTTCAGGTAAAATTGCTTAATCTTTGGAAGCTTACCAAATTCATCTTGCGCATATTTCAATGCATCAGCATCAATTTTATGGTAGAGTGCTTTACACTTTTCCCAATTGTTAACTGCTTTGAGTAAATCTTCATGTTCTACGATAGTTAAACCTTTACATGTGTCCATATCAACCCTCCAACAAAATCTTCTGTAGCATAGACTCTGTACGTGATGAGTAATCACCAGAATTATATATTTCATCGATGATACTTATCACGTGGTCAAAACGAGACTCTAGTAGTTTCATTTCTTCAACCTTTGCTTCCAATTGAAGAATCTTTTCTGCATACTCTTCGGGACGTTTATTAATACATTGCACTAAGATATCAAATTCATAGCTACCGACATCAACTTTGTTCATCACATTTCCTCCATCCAAATACAAAAATTCTCACCATCAAAAATCTCATTATCATAGAAGCCATACTCATCCAAGAATGATTGGATATAACGAGAGTTTAGGTGTTCGTTTGTGTCTACATCAATATTATTTTGCATTATAATTATTTCTCCCTTGTTAGTGAAGCATTTCAACCCAACAAAGACCACTTTACGGTGATCTTTAGTAGATGTCAATGATTATTTTTCAGATTTGATTCGCTGCTTATCAAGAATCTCTTGATAGGTATCTGCAACATCTTTATCCCAACGTGAACCCTTGTAAATCGGGAGGAATAAACTCTTCTGACCAGTGTTTTTATCCTCAGTCACAGAATCATACTCAACTTCAATGATACTTGGTAAATCTTGTACCAACTCTTGTCGCTGTTGGTCATTAAAACCACTACCAACATTAACTTTGATTGTACCGCATTCAGATTCACAATGTAGTCCACCCAGTAAACCTTCATATTTACTACCTACCTCAGCAGGATACCACCCAACAACACGAAGGTCGCATGGTTCTTTACGTTTAAGCTTAATGCAATGTGCAGGTTTTGCAATATCAGACCAGTGTCCATTCATATCTTTAGCAATAGCACCTTCATATCCAGCACGAACATAACTCTCGAAGATTTCAAAAGCTTCATCGACGGTGACATTCTCTTGTCGTGGGATAAGGGTTAACTTAGTTTTAACACCAACTGAATCACACCAAGTGTGGTACTCTTTCATCATAATTTCTAGCAACACTCTACGGTCTTGGTTTGTGAAAGGGTAAGTACCTTTAGCTTCATAATACTTGGTGTCAATGCAATCCCACACCTGATACATGACACCTTCCTTTTCTTCATCAGATGCTGTACCTTTAACAATCTTGGTTATAATACCATTGCCTTCTTCTCTCGTAGCTTTGTCTAGAGAATATACCAATTCACCCTCTAACGCAAATCCATGAAATGCACCACAGGAGAGATGTTCTTGTAAACATTCAATCTCAAGAGGATTACCATTACGTGACATCATGGTTGAATCTTCACCACAAATACTTGCCGCATAGCTTCCATCACTTTTCAACTCGATTGCGAGATTCTTAATAGTTTTTAATTTAGCCAGAGACTTCTCGTTCATAGAAGAAGCACCCATTCGAGGAGGTTTAACAATCAAACCTTTCCACACTTTATTGATGGTTGTAGATTGTACACCACATCGTAAGTCTTGTAAGATTACACGTTTAGCGACAGACGCATCTTTAAAAGATAAACTTTGTAATACGCCACCGATATATCCGATCGCCTCTATACCAGTAACCACACGCCCAGCTACGTTCACCAACAACATATCAAGAGCTTTATCAAGTGTGAGACGAATTTCATGTGTGGTAGGTGTTACCACTTTCTTATTATAAAACTTAATTGTTGGGGAATAGGCTAATCTAAAACACTCTCTCAAAGTCTTATTATCTGAATGTTGTTTAAGAATAATCTCTTTTTCATTTTTACTTGATGTTGAAGCGACCTCTTCTAAAATTTCGTAAACTGTCTTACTCATACTATTCTCCTCTCAAGATTGAAACACATAACCAATTTTAACAGAAAGAGCTTCCTCTTCTGATTTGCAATAAACTTCCATATAAGACTCGCGTCCATAAGATGTAGCGATAACTTTGACAATCCAACATTCACCAAACTCGAATTTATAATGTTCAGGTTCACCAAGTACCTCTAGTACATGAAAATCAATCAAATTCAATTCCATTCTCCTTCAACAATTGTTCCAAATCAGCAATACGTTGATTCAGTTTCAGATGGGTTTCTCGACTACCATCGCAAAGACCTTCATAGTAACTATCTTCTGAATTACTTTCAACCGCATCTTCTAACTCTTCTTGCGAGATATATTCCTGCAACAAACTCTCCATATACTCACCATCGTGGTAATTAACTTCTGTAATCTCCTCAAACACAATCATGTGTATAATTTCTGGTAATGTTTTACCGACTAGTTTTGAGTTAATCATGATTTCTCCTCCTTAACGACGCCAAATTTTCTCAAGACGAAACCACACCCGTGGAGTTTTCTCCGTATGCTTCGCCCATTGAAAGATATTACCTGTTTCTCGGCAATGTAACTTAACATCACACCAAGTACCTTTCACCGCAAGTGTATCACCTTTATACCACTTACACAAGCCTACGATACAAAATGCGTGTGCGATAAAATCTACCACTTCCACCATCAATCCTCCTATAGATATAAATAAAACCCACAACATTGCTGTCATGGGTAGTATGTCTTATGACACGGTTAGTGTCAAGGGTTAATTTTAATTATTATGAAATTATTTATTCAAATCACGGACAATTTCCTGAACACACTCAATGATGAGTTTAGTCATAGAATCTAGGTTGGCATTCTTGTTATAATCAATCCCCAAACAAGAGGCGACGATTTTAGCATAAGCTGCACTACCTAGGCGTCCTTTGATTGTGTCATATTTATTCCTAATGTCAAACAAACAATCTAAAGTCTCTGTTCCTACCTGACCATCTGCGTGGACTACTACCCAATTACTACCATTATCAAAACGTTTGTATGGTGAGAAGTCTGGGATATCACCCATAACATCTTTCGGAACATCATCACCAAACAATTCATCAAACTCTTCATCATCCATTTCACCAGTGATGAGCCGAATCAAAGTTTCTTTATCAAGCGATTCTAATTTCTCACGAGGAAGTTGCTCATCCTCAAAATCTGCAATCTCCTGTAAAGATTTAGATTCTTCCTCTTCGAATAATTTCTGACGTTGTTCAAGTCGTTCAATGATTTCATCAGAGTTCATCCAGAAATCTTTACCTTCAATAGCCGCTTCAATCTCTTCTGGTGTCAGGAAATGTTTGTAATACTTGTACATCAAGCGAGCATTACTTTTTGCAAAGAACTCTACTTGCTGGCGTACATTATTCTCCTTACCACGAGTACCATAAGCTCCAGTATGAATCATAAACTCAGCATCATCACTTACACGGAATTCATCCCCGTTGAGAAAAATCATAGTAACTGCGGAGCAGCAATCAGATTCAATCTCAGTGATAATATGAGCTGGGCTTTGATTCATTGTATTCAAGAAAGCTTTCATTGTATCATCACGACCACCACCAGAGTTAATGATAATATGAACAATATCATTCTCGGTAGCCATACGCATAGTCGCAAGCTCTTCTTGGAAATCTGATGGCTCACTTAAATCACGGTCTAAACGAATTGTATATTTATGCGCAATAGGTTCAACTTGTGTACGAATATAATTGACTTCCATAATTTCTCCTTATTCGACAGATTTACTACATGAAACTTTCAACACAACATTGAACAACTCTTCGTCTGAGAGCTGAGATACAAACTCATCAGTAAGGTTCATCTCTTTTGCAGAGTATTCTAAACTTGCACGAGAGTATTGCTTCCAAGGATGATAGGTATCTTCACCAACACGAGTTATATATTCCGTCATGATGTCCTCTTCCTTTGTAAAGTTACAACCTGAAAGAGAGTAATAGGTTTCAATCAGGTTGTCAAATGGTTATTTAAAGTATCTATAATTTGTTACTTCGTCAGTAATATAGTCTCTTACATCATATTTATCTAAAGTTTTTATAACCCTTTCATCAACTATACCTTTCCATCGAGAAGACAACTCTTTAGCTAAATTATTCTTAAAGGTTACATAAGCTATCGCTGCATCATCGACATTTAAGAATCTACCAACTGTCTTATTTTTACCATTAAGTTGACTACAGTAGGTTTTATATTTACCTTCAGACTCACACCAGCTAACACCAACAGGTAAATCTTTATCTCTTTTTGAAGTTCTCATTACGAAGAAACCATTTACCTCAGAAGGAACAAAAGTGCATAAATCTGGATGATAACACTTGTTTCCTTTAAGTATAATATCTTTGTCAAGAACCCAATGATCATTTTTAAAAACTTCAAGACTTCTACACCATCCAACAAAGAAATCATAATCTGAAAATTCTTCTGAAATACAAACATCAATGTAGGTCGGGTATTTTTCAGAATAATTTGGATTATTACACCTAGTGTTCATATTGTGCCAGTAGGAGTATTCTCTATAAAACTTAGTCTTACCACCTGTAGTATATACGTTTATAATGTCCGTTGTGAAAAGGTGCAAGTGGTTTAACTGTTGCATCGTGTCTCATACTACCAGTCCTGATTCTCTTCATATAACTCTGTAATACGTCTAGATAAGTCACTACGCATATTACCACTGGTTGAAAGCTCAATGTAACCCATTGTAGGTTCTTTACTCACACGATTGCCCTCGTCATCTACGTAAGTAATCATCTTATTAAAGTGTGTAAAACCGTCTGCTCGCTTCTTGACGGAATAACGTTGAGACTTGTCACCCAACAATACTACCTTAGAATCTAAACCTGCGCGTTCTGTTACAAGTTTAATCGTAGGTGGTGTGTTAGATTGTGATTCATCAAAAATAATTAAAGCATTATCAAGTGTAGCACCTTTTAAGAAGTTTGGAATCTTAAACTGAATACGACCTCGACGTTCTTCCATACGTAATTTCTCAGGACTCATAAACTGATGAAAAATGCCACGCATACTTTCAAAGTGCGGCTCTAGTTTAGATTCAGCCTCACCTTTGAGGTACCCGATCTGATCGTCCCCGCTCTCATCTGGCGTTTTAACAAAAATAATAGTCTTATAAACACCACGTTTCAAATCGTTAAGTCCTTGCCAAATTACAGTTGTTGATTTACCACAACCAGATGGAGCTTGTACTGATGTTAAATCATTAACACACATAGAGTAGATAATATCTTTCTGCTCTTCTGTTGGCTGAAACCAATCTAATCGATAATCTTGATTATCAGTTACATACTCTTCTGCAATTTGTCGCTGACCTTGCATAACTTTATTTTCATTACGTCCCTTTACTTTACCAAACCCTGAACGGTCTTGTTGTGCATTACGGTTTGCGTGACGATGTTTTGGCATAGGTACACCTCTCTGTGTTATATGATAATTTTAAGCTTCGCTTTTACTAAGTTCACCTTTACCAACAATAGGACAAGGTGGTAATACAAATCCCTCTGGTTGGCGATAACCTAATACACGAGTAACTTGGAACATACGTTCATTAACTGAGTCGCTTTGATTACCTCCTAAAACTTTAATTTGTTTACCATCTGCAGTAACACCATTTACGAAACCTACATGACCAGAATTAGCCCCTCGTTCTAGTACAACAATAGCTCCGAAACGTGGTTCTAGCAGTTTAGTGCCGAAGTTAATATGGTCACGGGCACGAGCTGAACGTACTGAACGGATACCTACACGTTCCAACCAAGAACTAACTGCAGCGGCGCACCATGGTGTTTCATCGTCGGTAAACCAAGAACTGTGTGCATCCTTAAAGTATTGAACGACACGAGGGTTGTGTTTCTCTCCTTTAATCTCAGATACAAAATAATCTTCAATCGCTTCAGATACCCAAGGTGTATTTGTAACATACCCAAAAGGAACCACTTTCCCGTAGTACATGTCAACCAAGTGCTTTGCAGTTTGATTACCAATAATACCATCTACAACTGTAAAACTCATATCCTTCTGAAAAGCTTTCACAGCAGATTCAGTACCACCTTCAAAAGTACCTTCAACCCCTTTAGTATCATATCCAAGAGCTGTCAAATACTCTTGCATATTCTTCACATCTGCGCCAGAACTTCCACGTTTTAAAATCATACATTTACCTCTAACTCAAATTTCTCAACCAATCGTAACAACTCACGAATCCGAGATTCAATAAGAGTTCTCTCTTCCGCACCGATATCAGGCATGAAGAAGAAATAACCTTCTTCGGTGCTACGATAACCACCTAACGTACAATTGATAGTGATATTTGTACCACTCTTGTTGACAGAGTATCCATCATTTGTTGTGAATGAAATATTTGTCAAATTTTACACCTCTATTGCTTTGTGAATATAATCTTATCTTCGCTAGAAAATTTACCTAGCACGAGAATAAGGTATCTCTTCAAAAGATGCTGACACATATTGTCCGAAGGACAAGAGAATACAACCTGCTCTCGTGTAGATAATTTTGTTGCTACGACAGTATCGCCTTTGTTGAAACGAAGTTTCATTGTTTTGGGATGAATAAGTCGTTGAAGGTTATCTTTTTAACTACGAATGGATCACCATAGATTAAACCTACAAAACTCCCATCATTATTAAAATAGGCATAATTGTAATCTTCCTCTAAGAAAGTGAATTCGGTTGTTGTCTCTAGAGAGTTTTGGAGGAAAACTTTTTGTTCTAAAGATAAATCTTCCAGTAAGAGATAATCTCCTTTACGTAAAACATAATCTGAACGAATCAAATCCTCAAAACCTTCCATCCATTCTGGGGTTGATTCCTCTTCCTCTTGATGAGATTGAATCTTATCGAGAATATCTTTAGCTTGCTGACGAATCTTATTTTTTGAATCGTTAGATTCAGAGATGTCAGCACCTGTGGATGGTACTTTTTCGTAAATACTAAACTTTGTTGAAAAGTTGATATTGTGTTTATGGTCGATTAACTTACCTAATTCATCCAACTTCTCACCACTAATAGTAATCATATGCGTACACATAATTTCCTCCTGATTAAAATTTAACATTGTTGTAGGATGATTTTCCACATCACCTAAGGTGAAACCATGCAACTAAGGTAAGAATACGATAGCTGCAGGTTGTTGTCAAGAGTGTTTCTGAATGAAACTGGTACAATCTCCGTGATAGTTACCCTCTTGGTCAAAAATTTGAGGTACAGTACGTAAGCCTTTAGCCATCAACCAACCCTTATACTCGTGTTGCACATCTACACGTATTTCATTATAGGTGATACCGTTATCATCTAAAAACTTCTTAAGCTTAACACAGAACGGACACCCGTCTTTAGAGTAAACAGTGTATTGTGTTAATTTACCTAATACACCACAACGTTGTACCCCGAAGTCAAATACATACTCATCTGGTACATCATCTGATATAGAGTTCAGTCTGTAGTTATTATTATCAGCTTCTTGGTTAGCAACTTGGTAGGAATCTATATCCAACCAATTCTCCATCCAAGGTAGTGGGTTATTAATTACATCCTCAAAAGGTTGTTCAATACCTAGTTTTTTGTAAACCACTTGAGATTTATACTGAACCCACTCTTTCAACAATGAAGTATTCAACCCGACAATACTTCTTCCTTCTGAGAAGATATATTCACTCCAAGATAGTTCTTGTTTGTAAACGCTATCTACAATCTCTTTAATATCAGGTTTAATATCTTCAAACGTCTTAAGCCAAACCTCATCACCAAGTAGGATATTTATAATAGCCTCATCCATGCGGGTGTGAATTGTCTCATCTATCATAATTTTTTGTACAAGACTCGCCACCCCTAAGAAAATCTCCCTCTCCGCAAGTGCAAATGTACAAGCAAAGGAAGCCATAAACTCCATCTGCTCTAGACAATAAAGACTTACAATTGTCTTAAGGATTACTTCACGAATCTCTTTTTCACTTACAGACTCTTTAGACAAGGTGTATCTAGCACCAAGAGTTTTTAGTTTAGAGAACGCTTCAGCAATCTTGTAAGATCGTTCAGTTACATCTTTATTAGAGGTTATTTCCTCAAAGATATCGTCTGGATTTTTTAAACATTGTCGAATAATCTCTGAGTATGTTGTGCTATGCAGTGCCTCATTATCACTCCATCGCAACATCATCTGCGAGAGATCACTATTGGTAATAAATGGTGCAAATAACGTTACAATACTACGAGACGCTAAGCTATCTGCTTCATACTGCCAACTAAGAGTTTTAATCATCACATCGTAAGTTGATTGATCTACACTTTCGAAATCCATACGATCCTGATGTAGTCGGATTTCATCCTCCGACCAATCTAAAGATTTCATAAGCTTAAAAAGTTTAAACAGTTCTGGGTAAGGACGATTCATTGTATCATGAAGACCTAAATCTTGCCCTAGGAATAACGGGTAAGCACCCGTTTTCCAACCATCATTTTTTAAATTTAACACATTATCAATAGTCAAACGAAACCTCCTTACATTTTACAACTTTCACATGATGACTCATCAGGTTCAATTGTACTACCTTCTTGTTTTATACCAGATTTACTGTTCTGATAATACCATGACTTCATACCCATCTTAGTTGCGTAATAGAAATCATTAAGCAGTTCAGATATAGGGATTTTTTCATTTTCATATTTACTATAATCTTTCCACAAATCCGCACTAATACCTTGCCCATGAAACTTTTGGAAGATAGCGTAACAATCGATCATATCTTTTGTAGGTATTTCATAAGCATACTCATACTTACCTTTTAGATTTTCAATATCTGGTGCCGCAAAAACTACCTTAGTGGTACCAGATTTCTTAATTACATAATCTTGTCTTATAGGGTATAGTGAGTTTGTTGTAGAGCTTACTAAACTGCTACTCTCAGCAGGTGGCGTTGCCTCCAATACACTGTTACGAATTCCTCCAGCACTTATAATATCTTTACGTAGACTTTCCCAATCAAATCTTAATTTCTGAGTATGAACCCTATCTACGTTTTTATTGTAAGTGTCGATAGGCAACCAACCTTCAGGATATTTTGTCTTACCAATCCAACCAGCAACCCCTTTCTCTTTTGCCAACCGCAGACTAGCTTTGTGAAGGTAGTAACTGTGCATCTCTGCCAACCTATGCATGTAATTTTTACCTTCTAAGGTCTTATAACTTAACCCTTTACTAGCTAATGCGTGTGCCAAGTTTGTAATTCCTATACCTACACTCCGACGGTTTTGTGCTGAATAACTTAGGTTAGGGAAAGCATAATCCATCAAAGAGATAACATTGTCAACACCAAGTAACGTGTAGTATGCAACATCTTCGTACTCTTCTTCAGAAACACGGCCAGCTACGATACATGACAAGAAACATAACGCAATCTCACCCTGAACATTTTCAACATCGTTTGTGTACATTTCTCCTGTATCTTTGAAACCTTTTGTTGGTAGGAATATCTCTTGGCACTGACCAGTAAGGATACCATTAAACATACCCATCCCACGTTTCTTTTCCGTAAAACAGTATGTGTCATCTACACGACCTTCATCTAAAACAACAGATACTTCTACAAATCTTTTTGCACCCTTTTGTGGTCTACGTTTTTTGATCCGGAGACGTTTAAATTCTAAACCAAGTTCTAGAAGTCGGTATGAATCATAACTACTTATTAGTAATCTCCAGCTCTCGTTACAATAGAACGCTTTCAGTTCACCAGAGCCGTCATTAGCTGGCATCATTCTGTAACCTTCTTCTAGTGCTGGTGTTATCTTAGATGACACACCTAACGTTTGTAACATCATTTGAATATCTTTAAGAAATTCATAATCTATAGATGCACAAGTTATAGCCTCGTTAACCCCGTTTCGGTAAATACATCCGTCTGCGTCAAGGTACCCAGCCAACCAAGCCAATCTAGCTTCTACCGAATAATCCTCAGATGGTACAAAGTATTTCTCTTTTAAATCTTGCATATGAAATACTTCACGATCTTGGTCTTCTTGGCAGATATAATAAGTATATGGGTATTTTTTAAACTCTTCAGAAAGTTTTCGCTTCTCACCATAAAGGTATACAATATTTTTCCCTTTAAAATGACACCCATCCCCAGAATAGAATCCGTTAAGATATGCCTTATCTAGAGATTTCACACCTTGAATAACAGGTAAATCAAACTTAGCAAGCTTATCACCTTCTACGAGTTCATGTGTACGTTTTACTTTATAAGGTTTACCGTACCCATTAAATACGTAGAATTTATGATAAGGTGTACAATCCAGAGTATAACCAGATGAAGTTTTTACTTTTAATAGTTTCTGGTTTTCACCTGTTTTAACTACGGTAACTTCAGACCAATCTTCCCCGTTCCAAATGTCTACGTTCTCACCGTCAAGTTCGGCAATCGCGGTGTAACCATTTCGTGTAAGAATCTTTGTCTCTGGAGCTACACACAAGTTACTTGAATAGATCGGCTCTTTAAAAGGTGTATGATAGTTCGCTTCATCAAGCCACGTACTATACATACGCCCAGTATCTTGTCTTTGTTTTAAGTATAACTTTAAAACTTCTACGGCTTTGATAGTCTTATAAGGTTTGCCAGATAAGATATAGTCGTTTAAAGTTTGTTTCAGTGAATCATAATTTTCATGGTACGCCTTATAAACCTCTGGGGCGTGTAGTTGTGACATTAAGTACCAATCTTCACCTTTGGAAGATTTCTCAGCCAATAGCCGACAGGCACCAAAACTATAATCTAACCCTCTGATCTGTTTCTCGCTCACCGTAGTTACATGCTTTAAGCGTAACAGATCTTCAATCTCAGGGTCTAGAGCTGTAAACTGTACGGTCGCACTACCTCCACGAACCTCTTGTTTCGTTGCTCCGACAGATCCTTGGATGTAGCGATAGTATGGTAATTTACCAGTGTGTTTTATTGCACCATTTCGTACAGGGTCTTTTATACTACGACAATTTAAAGATATACCAATCCCAGCATTAGATACTGTTTGCTTATAAGCGTTGTGGATAGCAGCTTCTAAACTATCTGCAGTATCATCTCCCTTAAGTACGGCACAAGAAGCCAAACCTTTTGTTTTAGATCTCAAACCTGACAAGAATGGTGTTGGTAAATTAATCTTCAAATCACTCAAATATGTGTAATATTTTACTACATCATCTAATCGAGTATCTTCTGGTTGATTTTCCATAATATCCATAGCAACACCCATAAAAAGGTATTGTGGAGTTTCCATAGAAATATCATTAAGTTTTTTACAATATTTGCTATCTAGTTGTTTCAAAACCGAATATTCATAGTTCAAATCTTTATCATGGTCTAGATGCTCATTGAGGTATTCAAGTTCTGTTGCATCATAAGACATCTCTTTCCACAAACCTAAAATTAACATATTGTTATAAAAATCATACAGGTGTGGTCTTTCTTCAAAACCTCCATGTGCATTTTTATACATCGTCCCTAGAAAAAGTCTAGCAGCCATTGCAAGGTGTGCTTTATCAGCCTTCTCTGCGCAAGAATCAATTAACGCATTTTGAATGTCTAAGGTTGAACATTTGTCAGATACTTTCTTGATAGCATTTAAGACCAAACTCGACCAACCAACACCTAAATTGTCTGCCCACTCAGCCATTCTATTTAGTTTACTGGCATCAAAAGGTACTTCTTGACCATTAGACTTAATTACTGTTTTAATACTCAACTACATTTCTCCTACATCAATAATCACATTATCACTCACAGTACCATCACTGTGGAAAATTATTATCGCATGAAAGTTCTCCTACTCGCAAGCTATAATCTCCTGATTTTAAACTTTGTTTAGAAGGTAAAACTCTCACACAGGGTATGGTTAAACATCACTAATACCAACATGACTTTTGAGAGATTTAATTTCTTTCTTTAACAATTCAATCTCATCTTTTTGGTTAATAATTACATCCAACATTCCACAAAGTAAACCATCATCAACCACATTAGTACAACTTACAATATCTAATTTAAAAAGTTTATCGTATAACGGTGTACCTTCTAAATATTTTATATTAGTCGCCATAAACCTTCTCCTATTTACCATACCGTTCTTCCCAAGCATCCATATCAATACCATCTGTTTGATCGGTGAATTGATTCTCGAAATACTTCCTAACTTTCCATTCTTCTGCAGTATAATCTTCAGCTTGGTAAGGTATCTTCTTTTTAACAGGTGTTGTATCCCAATGATCAAACATTAATCACACTCCTTACTACTTTTCAAGTCATAATCATTACCAACTTCTAAAATATTAACCATTGTATATTTAGGTACATATTTGTAAATATCTTTAGCTTGCAAAGTACCGTACTTATCGTACAAACCTTGCATCTTGTGTGGAGTAGTGATTTTACGTTTACCACTCACACGTCCAGTTGGTATTTGACGAAGTTTACCTTTGTATACACCACATTTGTATGTCATGTGTGGATTATTCAAATCCCGTACAATCTGCTGTGGTTCAAAGATAACATTCTTTGTCATAAAATATCCATCTGGAAGTGTAGTACGGTCACTTCGTGTAATATCTTTCTCAACCTTACCTACGTGAAAGCCAAGATAATGTAACACTTCCCACAACAAGATGCAACCATTTTCGTCGATAAATTTATTTGGTTCTGAATGTGCAATTTCATGAACAAGATGTTCTGTCACAGAAGCCATTGTTTGGGTAATCACTTCTGCTGTGTAATTTGATAAACCAGCCATTATACTTCCTCTTTGTTGTGTTTTGGTAAGATAGCTTCTACTTGATCTCCTTGGCGAAGAACATAACACCATAGAACTTTTGTTGCATCCATATTAAGACATTCATACACAGTGTTGTAGTCTATTGTCCAAGAACAGTGGTTAATTTCCCGTATAACATCTCCACGGTCATTACGTACAATCAGACCATTATTCCAACCCCCACAATCCATATAACTCATAAAGATTCTCCTCTGCGTTGCTCACTTTCTTCAGTCATACGAACAATTTCATGCTTATAGTAATCATAAAAGTTGGAAACTATTTGCTCAGTTTTATCTTGAAAAACTTTACTGTACTTACCAACAACCTCACCTAGCTTATCTAAGGTGTTAAAACGTTGTTGGGTTAATTCATCGAACACTAAAATATCAAGATTATTAGCAATACCTTGTTCGATTTGATAGCTTAGGTTTTGATACCCAACAACCAAACTCATAACTTCTGTGATTTCTTCTTTCGTCAACCAAAGTTTGAGTGTGTTAGTGTACACTTCCTTCGAGAGTTGGTTATCTCGAATTAGTTTACTTAACTCATATATAGCAATATCATCAAAACCAAGAACAGTAGCCATCGACATTTGATTAGCGATAACACCATCTTCAACTATTTTGATATACTGTTCTTCCAAGGTTAACTCTTGCATGTATTCTCCTTTTGTGTTGCGTGAACTTTCTCCTGCAACCTAGATTTAAGTTCTTTTAGGTAGTGTAGAGCATCCCAACTACTTCCGTAACCTAAAACACAATCAATATCTTTTATAATCTTATCAATTTCTGCATCACTTAGCATACACACCCTCTATTTACTAACAATCAACACTTCCCGTGTTACACCACTTCCTTTGCGGAAACTACTGTTGTTGTACGAGATATTCATTTGATGGGCATCAAATTTATCTTTGTGCTGCTCACAAAAATCAATCAACTCTTGATGAATACATCCACGATTCTCAAAGACATTACTCATTACAACTAATGCACCTTTTGAACGGAGTTCAAGGAGATATTCTAGCAACGAAGTATTATCGTTCTGCGTCCAACCTCCATTTTCGTTATAGGTAGCTGTCGTGAATTGATATGGTGGATCAATATACACAGTTGTTCCAGATAAATCACCACCCTCCAACAAAATCTCCACCATATCACCAAAATCATGATTGTATAATTCAACATCTTTCAACAATTGTTGATGCTTACGAATGCGTTCTGGGAAGAATGGTTTTCTATCTCCATATGGCATATCAAACCCTGATGTTGGGTTAAATCTCACCTGATTCGAGAAGCTACGACACATGAGAATATATAACCTCGCCATAGATGGTCTCAGGTTATAATCTTCTCGTAACATCAGATAACCTTCTCGTGTCTTAGGATACTCTTCATTGATTCGGGTTAACGTTTCAACAACATTATCATAATCTTTGAGGTATGATTGCATATCATAAAGCCATGATGATTTGTCATTGTAGATATACTTCTCGAACATATCATCCTTGACACAATTGAGTGTCATAGTTCCCGAACCACCGAACAAATCCACTAATACTTTACGTTTACCATCTTGCAAGTAAGGTTTGATTTGTGGATAGAGCTTGAACTTCGATCCCTGTAGATAGATGCTGCTACGTATTGTCATTAATTATACTCCGCATCGAATACAAGTTTCTTCTCAACATAGTTGATTTTCGGAGTTCCCAGATCCCTTAAAGATACTTCAAAAGTTTGTCCGCAGGCATAAACAGACAACTTCACCTCAAAATCAAGATCGTATGTTTCATATAATTCTTTAATGCTCATCGACTACCTCCAACACCGAACTGTGGTAACTATTTACTTTTACAAAACCTGCATACAACTCATCATCTTTTTCATACACCTTAACTTTTTGACGGGGAAAACTTGTATGTATAATTTCACAACCAACAGTTATTTCCTTACCAGTTCTATCTACCAATGTGTGATGATTCGTACATCTATTTTCGATTAAAGATTTGAATTCATCTGATTCTACCCACCGTTTGTGTGCAGCTTTAGCCTCTGGGCAGAGTTCAGGGCAAAGAGGGTCTCCACAATAACTACATTCATACTTATACACTATATCTTACTCCAAATACTTACAGTTGTATCAATTGCAATGATTTTCTAGGAGCTGGCGATGTTGAATCCAACCTTTAAAGTTACCTGACCAATAGTTTTGGTCTGTATCTACATGAGTAATACCTTCCTCTGGTTTAAGGTCAGGATTGTTATAATCAAATACACATTCTTTCATTGGTTTTGCCACATGCTCGAAGGGGGAAGCGTGTATCTTACTACCACCGACACCAAGACGTTCATACACTTTCATAGCTTTCTCAAAACTATTATCAATATTTCGGTATGAGACTTGCGCACAACAAGATGATGAAATTGCAATAGCTTCTTCTGCAGTTATGAATCGTGTGTACCCTTCAGAATCTTCTACGCCATATTTCAGACCATCTTCATATCGGTAATGCTCTACATAAGGGGTGTGCCACTCACCAGATACTAACTCTTCTGGGTAAGACTCATCGTAAGCAGATTTCATACACAATGCAAGTTCGTGAATCTCAGGTTGTGCGTCTTCATCTAGACGCAACCAAAAGAAATTAGAAAATTCTGTTGCTGTTAAAACTGTCTTCATCATTTGGAATGGTTCTAGTAATCGATTCACAATTTGCTTATGATACCCTGCTTCTTCCATAGCCTCTGCCGAACTAGCTGCTTCTTCCGCAGATAAATACCACCAATCTTGTACAGAAAAAGCTTCTCCTGTATTATCTAACACATCCTCTGTGTGTTCAGTTTTAGCTTGCATACCTGATTGATTTTTACCCCAATGAATCGGTGTAGCTGGATTATTGCGAACTTGTTCAATCATTTTACTAACCGGAACTGCACGACTACTCATAGCATTACGTGAGAATAGGCGATGTGTCATCAACTCACTGTGAATGAAGCGGGGATATTCTAATTCAAAGGTTGTGATACGGTTACCACTAGTATTAATAGAATCTGCCACAATCTTAGCTACAATATTACCCTTACCATTCTTAATAACCTTATACATATTTTCTCCTTATTATATTTTACCCAAAATACCTCCACCGAAATTGATGGAGGTGAAATATTCATTTAATTATTGATCTACTTTTCCAAATTGTTCTAACTTCTCAAAATACACATCCTTCTTTTGGAACCAAGTTTCAAGTTGGAATGTATTTTCTGTTACATGAATATAAACAGGTTCACCTTTCTGATTAGCGAGTTCAATAGTTGGACAAGGATAGAATACAACATCATCAATCTTCAACCCTTGCTGGAATAGTGCGCCTAGTAAGAAACCTTTTGCCAATTCCTGAATATCTTTAACTTGGGAAATCGGGATTTCCATGAAACCTTTGGTATCAGAGCAACGTACAGAATCACCAATAGGTTCGACTGGGACAACACTAACACCTGTATAACCTAAGTCACGACTGCTGCTACCACGCTTACTCATCCAAGATGTGTCGAATTTAATATTTGTAAAGTTTGTAAATGTGCTCATATTTGTATCTCCTTTATTATTTAATTTGTAAAACCACAGGTCTTCTACTTTACCTGTGAAGTTGCTGCTGTTGACTAAATCTTACTTTGAAACTAAACGTTTCATACAGAAGTCCTTCTCTTCTTCACTAACACCATCCTCTACGATAATGTTAGTATAATACATTCCGAGAGCTTCGTAAACCTCTTGATGAGAAGTGTTAATATAGTGGACACCTTCTACCCCATAAAGTTTCTCTTTCTCAGAACGATTACCATTTTTATAAACTACAAGTGTAACATGATTATTCCTCCTCTTCATACAAATTCAAAGCTTGGCATAGCTCATCCAAGATTACACCATTTTGCAACAAGAACTCATCAGTTTGCCAGAAGGATTCTCCTGACGTGGGGACACGTCCATTGCAATGCTTCACGAATAGTGAAAGTAGGTACTCTTTTGTTTCTTTATTCATTATGTTGTCCTTATCGGTTGGTAACATTCATTAATAGGCTTGTACGCTTCTCTTTAGAGAATAGGTTTACTCGTCCACGAATGAAACTATTACAATCTTCACAACGGTATTGCTGGAACTTACTTAAGCTTGTATAAGCAAAACCATCCTTAACTAAGTGTGTCGAACCACATGTGCATCGAATATTGGTGTCATCCAAGTAAAGAGCATAGTTAACACTTCGATCATCCCAAGCTCGTAGTTTCAGCCACAACTCTTCAAGGGAAAGCACATCAAAAATATTGTAGATTTTCATCTCGTTCCAAGCATCTTCATTTTCAAGTAAGCATTGTTTCCAAAGTTCGAAACCTGCAAATTGACCATGCTTTTGTTTCTTAAACTCAACACAAAGTTTATCTGTCATCCACTCAAGCTTGTTAGATGTGAACCCAAACTTACGTTTTGCGATATCAAGAGTATCTTCTGTTTTGACTGGTGAATAGGGTCGGAAACCATTCATTATCAAACGTGCGTTCAGCCTCTTAATATCAAAGCGACGGTGATTTTGTCCTACAACAATATCTGCTTGATTCATGAGTTCCCACAACTCAGATAGTAACTGATAATCATCTTCTGTGTCAACCTTACCTTTCAAATCATTGTAAATTACGTCGTCGCTACCAAGCCATTTAGCACAATAGCTTAGAATAAACCATTCACTTTCAATCTGATTCAAACCGAAGTTCTGGTTCCATAAACTCCAACCATACATTTTGCATGGAGCTGTCTCTAGGTCAATTAGTAACACTTTCGGGTGCGGATACTTACATTTTTGCTTTGGCTTAATTTTAACATCAACACCATCCAAACTCACACCAAAATAATTACCGTGCTTCTCATACACATTCTTAATATGGCGAATACTACTCTCACGAGATTTACGTCCCAGCACTTCCAGTGCTAGTTGTGTGCAACCTTTGTTTTCTACAAACAATCCTTTTAAGATTGCAATCACTTTATCTTCTGGTAAACGTTTATGACCCAAAATTATTCTCCTTCAACCAAAACTTTAAATCTACCGTAACTATCTTCTTCCAAGTCCAACACACCTAAAGATTGTGCGTATTCAATAAGAAGCATTGCTGGTGCATAACCACATTTCAATGTACGTTGAATTTTACTCGGTGTCCAGTATTCCTCAGTTTTCAATAGTGCTAATTTTCCTTCTGGGTGGTAAATACGATAACCTTTAAATTCAACATGTGGAACATCTTCGTACATTTATTCCTCATCCAACTCTTCAATATAATGTAAAGGGTTATAACCTGAAATTGTATCTGTAATACCTATCAACTCTTCAAACTTCTGAATAAAATCTTGGTCTTCTGTTTTGATGGTCAAATCGTCTTCATCTAAAGTCCCGTAAACTTCACTATGTTTACCTAGGATTTCCCCAAAATAAACATTAGAGCCAATAGCTTTCTCCACCTCAGATTTTTCTGCAATAAACAACCCTTGCACGCTACCTTGACGACGGCAATCCCAATAAAATTCATAAATAGCTTTCATATTACTCTTCTTTCTTCGCCAGATTCAATTGCATTTCATAACCATATCGCAAACGAAATAACACTTCTGCAACTTTGGTTAAACTTTTCGCCTTGAAGATTTTACCCTTAATTCCAACATACTTGCCTGTATCATTATCAATGATTCGAACACATCCGTCAACAGGGTTACGTTCTGTGACAGAGAATTTCTCTTCTGCGATTTGTTTATTTGTTTTCAATATTCACTCCTCTCCTAAATTAAAAATCTTACGAAGCTGCTCTTTGCTAATAGCAATTCCATTTCGCTTACACACTTCACTCAGTTCACGTTCTTGTCGCTCAAGAACATATTGATCAGCTTCTACCATGATTGCATCATCGAATGATTTCTTGATAGAAGCTAATTTATGTTCGAGAGTATATACTTCCTTGCGAAGAGTGTCAACCTTTTGTGAAGATTCGCATGTGCAATAGTAATTTGTGTCGTAATTGTAACTTCCTGATTCGTATTCACGAATCTCGATAGCTTCACTTGCACAATGCTTACAATAGCACACAATTGGGTATCCACGAAAGACTTTCTGGTTTTCACCAAGCCAATATTTATTCTCCTGTTGTGACATTAACTTTCTCCTAAGTCATCTTTGTGAAATAGACAATCCTCGTTCTCATCGTAAAACATCTCCCCATCTTCAAGAAGAATATCTTTACATTTATCACAAACCTTAATAAAGTTACCTTCAAAAGTTAAGAGGTAGTTTTGACAATGTTCTTCGCAGAAATATCCTTCACAAGAGTATTCATCTTGACCGTGCATACCCCCACATGCATAACTTAATCCACGGTCAATTTTCTTACCGCAACCTTCGTGCTCACATACAGCTTCAACACAATAACCAATTTCTTTACCATTACCTAATACACCATATCCCCAACCCATAAATTATTCTCCTAAATCAAATCCTAAACTACCCCGTTCAACAGCTTCTAAAGCTGCCATATCTAACATATGGTAAATATTTGAAGAGGTGTTATCATCATTACCAATGATACTAACCATGTCGGAACCAAATTCATACAAATCTGAAATTTTTACTTCTTCAGGCCAAGAATCTCCGTATTGCACAGCATGTGCTAAGATACCTAACCCTATAGAGATTTTCAACTGACCATTTTCAAGTTTGATACTCATTCTTTTAGACCGCTACTCTTCTGTACCTAAACATTTTAACTTATAAGCTTCTTGATCATCACAATCTACTTTAGACTTATGGTTACAACACTCTTCGTGGTGTGAATATAAAACTTTAGGTGTTAGTGTACCACACGATGTACAAAATGTTTCACTATCTTTAAGTTTGAATTTATCACGTTTGCGTAGATTATTCTCAGACATTATCGCACCTCACTCACCTATGATAACATTAATATCTCCGGTATAGTTTGTGTCAATTTCAAAACTTTCCCATTGACATAAATCTCCAATAGTACAACTTTGAATGAGCCTAGCTGTAAAATTTACACCGACATCTGTATCCATGATAAGGATATTGGCTGAACCACCTTCAGGGTATGATAATTTAACTTTGCACGATTTTACATCCGACCAATAACAATAACTATCTAATGCAATATCTGGTGTGTAATTCTGGTATGTGCGAGATAACACGCCAACCAAGAAATGATCCTTGATTTCCGATGGTTTAATAAATGGTACGTTTGCTCCACTTTCTGACTTACTATCTCTTCGTTTGTAGAAAGTGACACCATAATTACAGTATGGTAATTCTGACAATAACATAAAACCTCCTATCGTACCTTCCTTTCGAGATGGACATGACCACAATCAGGGCAGGTCATAATGTGGAAATGATCATTATGCGAATGCACATAATTTTCGTGCTTGCAAAGTAATCGCTTCCAAAGACGTTTAAGTTTATTCATAAGGTTTCCTCCTCAAAATATAACTCAATCATAACACATCCTTGTGTTATGTCAAGGTTTATTTCAACTCATCAAAACTAAACTTTTGCACATAATCAATTTCATTCTCATGCACGTCTAAAGCATGAAGGATGTCATAGATTGTATAATAGCGATCATTCTCCTCATCGTAGAGATTACCACTTCGACAGAGTGTATCATATACTTCTTGTGCAGACAAGAGTTTAATTGCGATATTGCGGTTCATTATTTATTCTCCTGTGATTGAAAGTATTTCCAAATAGATTGACGTCTCTTCTCAGGGTTAGATACCTCCTCTTCAGAGAAACCTTTCTTCAACAACCAATCTTTCTGCTTTCCAGCAGTTTTATATTCCTTCTCCCAAGCTGTCACCTTCTTCAAGATTAAAGCTTCCTCGCGGGTGTAGTTGTATCGCTCCATCATGGTTTTGATTGAGTGACATTCCTCACATAGACTACTCATTCCATCGAATCCAACATTGTTGATTGATAAGTAAAAATCCCAAATCTCATCAAAATCTTTCAGACTATGTTCACCTTTCCGATGATCCGTCTGGACTTCACTCTTATTGAACCACTGACCACAATCTTCACATTGACGTTTCCATCTGCGACGACTATCAACATCTTCGTCAGGTATAGTGCTCATGTTTTCAAATGCAAGTTTATTAGGGGCATACATCCAACACTTCTCACGGATGGCACCACGAATAATAGACATCAAAGCAGATTTTGTTAGAAGCTTTTTTGGTGTACCGTCAGGGTTAAGTTGCTTTAGAAATTTCTCCAACTCTTTCTGATGCTTCTCACGTTCAAACTGGTCAGCAATATTATGTGGTGCTGTACGGTCACGTTTAGGTTTGTTACTCTTTCGGAAGCCGCTACGTTTCATTTCACCGTCTCCACAAATTCTTGTAACTGACGAATCGAATCTTTAACATCATCTCGTGTACCAAAAATACCACTATTACTCAATTCAAACTCACGCATCAAGACTACAGTCAACAGGTGGTGATATGAACAGTCCCCACGATCCCAGCTTTCAAACTCAATCGCCCATTTGTAATCATACTCTTCCTTACTCCGTAAGAGTAGAAAATCTTCTAGGTCACTTAACATAAAACCTCCACATACTTAGGTTTAATCCAAAAGGATTTCCCATCATAACACACAACCATAAATGTGCCATACAAACTCTGGTCACAGAAGTCTACATCCAAAGTTGTATCTTTCGGGATAAGAGTGTCATACAGGTTCGATTCATCCTTCACATCAGAGATTGTTCTTACTTTAAGATTATCACCTTCTTCCCAAAAGAATAATCCATTTGCGCAATATAGTTTGATTTTGTTCAATGGTTGTGACTCCACCAGTAATTTATGTAATTTCTTAACGTCAATCTTATACCATTCAGTATCAGATATGCAAATAATGGTCATGAGGTATTCCCCATTTAACACATATTCTGGTTTTACGTAACGTGTCAATACTTTATGTGATACAAACCTGTTACCTCGTGACTCACTGCACAAGAGTATTTCGTCACCAGATAATTCCTCATAGGGGAAATCTTTCAACCTCACGTATGGTGAACATTCCATAAAGGTAGATAGTTTATTAAGATAAGGTCTGTGTTTTATTTGATTTAGTTTCTTAGCCATTTAAATCTCCTTTCTCAGATTGCTGCATCTCATAGAAACTTTCCCAATCAATCCCTTCTAGTTTACCCTTGATTACATCAAACACATCATTCTTCTCAGTAGATTTAAGTTGCTTGAAACCTTTCATATCTTCTGAAACGATAGTTTCAATAAGAGATTTAATCTCAAGCAAAGTTTCTTCTTTTGGTGCGAATGTGCGTTGTGGCGGAGAAAGTTTGTTGTTGTCGATGATTTTGCTTGTGTCCACTTTGAATGCTTCACAAAGTTTATAGAAATCCATCGTGTCATTCACACTACGTAGCATGTAGGCAACCTTAAAGTAAATATCCATATACGTAGCAGTATCTATATCGTGATCTACGCCCATGTGGTCTGTGTATTGAACACCATAAGGAAGTTTCTCGGCAAATACATCAATACATGCCTGTAAACATTCTTGTGCTGTCTCACATGGTTTCAATACCTTATATGCACTACTTACACCGAAACCAATATCTTTCCCTAGATGACTTAATGCATCATAGTTATCAGCAGAATCAAGACCTAGGAAGGCTTGGAACATCAAGAATTTAAATCCATAACCCTTAACCTCTTGAGAGGTGTTACTTTTAGAATCAGTCTTAGAAATTAACTCTAAATCACCACAACAACGGTCTGTTGCTTCAATCAACATGGGTTTCGGGAAACGTAATTTCCCTTGTTTACTTTTATCACTACCATGGTATCGGTCGGCGTTGATAATCAGCTTAGGAGAATTCAAAGAGTCCTTGTCCCCACTGATAATCCCAATATTGAACCAACCATGTTTACGGTAATGTTGATATCCTTGTGCAGCAAACATCTCAACCTTATCGTCACACTCTACAAGCTTACCATTGTGAGTGTCAGTAGTCATGATCCCACCAAGATCGTTTATAACCCACTGACGAAGTTTTTTCAAAAGCAACGGACGTAATGTTTCTTGTCTATTACCTTTGTAACGACGGCAAGTTGGATAACTCTCTCGGAATGATTCACCCTCACCAAGAACAGGGATAACTTTTGGGATGTTATACTGTAGACGGTATTCTTTCAATTTCTTATAAACTTGAATCTTAGCTGTTTCAAAAGCTTTATCTTCATTCATATTCAGATTTTGATACTGGATAATATCAAAGTCATCTGCAGATAGTGGTTGTAGCCCTTCGACAGAACGTTTTAAATTCAAAACTCCCAATTCACTACTGTCTGCGATTTTCTTTCCCAAACCTTTAAATTCACGTACACCTTTGCAATCAATAACAATACTTGGGTCTGATTTACATGTAGCTTTAATACGCTTCTCTTCTAGGTTAGAGGCAATTTGGTACACTGGCATATCAAAATCTGCGTAAAATACTGTTTCTGGTCGGATTAGTTTTGAAATGTCATCAACCTGAATTTCACGAAATAAAGGGTTATCACTTTCATCTCGGATAAAGACGTTTTCACGCTTTTCACCAACATCATGCTTATTCTCATTCTCCGTGGTTACAAGCTTTTTGCTGAAAGCATTACTATAATCAATATTCACTATCTTTCACCTCATTCACCAATTGTTGCAATAAATCTCTTCGAAGCTTAATTTGCTCATTACACCAAACACTAGATTCCGTGCAATAGTGCTTAATACTTTCGAAGGTATGAATCTCCTTCAGAAGCAAACACGCTTCTGAGAAGAAGTCTTCATTCTGTAACATTTATCTCTCCTCCTCTTTAACTAAATTTGAATTATTTAACAGATAGAATATTAAATCCTTACAATCAGGATAAAACGTCTCTACAGACCAATCACTTTCGTTATGATAGAAGCCTCTTTCGGTTAACTCTTCATGAATCCATTGTTCTGTATCATAAACATCTTGGTGAATACCAGTATACACCGCTAACACTTCAACCTCGTTACGTTTATGGTTTGAAGTTTTGAGTAAACCATTACTACCTTTCAATCGTTTCTCAACATCAAAACTACGTCCCACTTTAATATAGTTACCCTTTCTGAAGTGGATGATATATAGGTAATCTTGTTCATCTGAACGCTTAGGGTAGTACCCATAAAACACACCATCCTCACGTTGTTTTATTCTGGCACAAGTACCACAACGGGTACCAAGACTCAGAAAGTGAACTACGCCAGTTTCGCACAGATGATTTTCACCACACAACCATTGGAATTTTGAATCACTGTTTTTATAGACCTCCTTCCAACCGATGAACTCACCACCTTCTACAGCAAACACATCTTTGATTTGCTCTTCACGCTCTTGTGCAGTCCAACGCTTTACCTTTGCTTCTAATGGGCAACCATGCCCATTATTAAGGAAATTGCTAATAGTAGAAGATTCCCAAACATTACCATTTTGGGGGTTATGCAGACGTAGGTATGTATCGGTACCCTTCCAATTACCAATAAACCCTCGAAAGACATAACCCTTTTCTTCACATTTACGTTTGATTAATAATTCATATTGGGATTGTGTCCACTTAGGGGACTTGGTGCAGCCACAAGGTACTTGGCCTCTCACAAGATCACTTTTAAGACTAGTAAACCCATCAGTAAACAACTCTTTATCTAAAGAGCACACACTGCACTCTAAGCTGAATATTGCGTTATAACCACACCTACCAACAACACCCGTCACCTTTAGAACACCTTCTTTCGGCGTTTTAAAGGTTTCCCCAACAAATTGACGCATTCCTTTCGTCCATTCATTCTCTGGAATCATATTATACCCTGACACCTTACTCCCAGTAAGAATCTACTTAAAGGGAGTAAGATTTTCTACTTAACCTTCACACGACCAAGAATATCATCGACAATCTTATCAATTTCATTCAACTTCAAGATAGTTGTACTTGCGACATCGTCTTTCTCAACTTCAATGAATACCTCTTTGTCGAATTTGATACCACTCAAACTTAAATCATCTTTGATGGTGAAATCAACTACACCATCATAATTCACCGATAGTAGTGATGTCATTGCACCCTCATCTTCAACCAACTCTTTTGCTGATGAATCATAGAGACTACCTTTGGCAAGTGTATGTGATAAACCTTCTGAGGTCAAGAATACACCTTTGTTACCAAGAGTAATCTTATCAGAGGATTTTGCTGTCACTAATGAATCAAGGAAATCACCAACAGGAATTTCAGTCTCAACAGGAACTACTGGTAATGAACCGATTGTTTTACGTAGAAGTGAAAGAATATCTTCTGCTTTCTTATACGAAGCTTCTACCATCACAAGACCGTCATTGCGGATAACAACTGTATAAGTTTTCGGTTCGTCAGGTTCTGTTGTAGGAAGTAACGATTCTGTAGCTTCGAGTGTCCATTGTTTAATCAATTTCTTATTTGCAGGAACACCACTATCTGCTTCAAAGATAATCTTCTGTTGCTCAACCAATGTCTGCACAGAATATTTCTTCGGCTTCTTATATTGCTCTGTCACAGAAAGAACAATCTTATTCGGGAGTTGTGTCACAAACAGGGAATCAATCTCTGTTTCGGAGAAACCGATTCGGTGTGTATCCGTACTACCACAAGGTTTAAAGCTAAACTGAGAGATAGCTTCTTCTGTGATAGATGCTAGTGTTTGTTGGGTGTTAGTTAGTTTATATAGTGATACAGCTTTCATTTATTTCTCCTTTATCCTGCACGACATTGTGCATAATTCATATTACCATGTTGATAGGTGATGTCAACGATTATTTTACGTTTAATAAATAAATTGACTCAAATCACAAACTTCCTTGAAAGCACGACTCTTGATGATCTTTGGTTTACTAAATACCACACCATCTTGCAAATCTTCCATCGCTGTGAATATTACACGTTGACCATCATCACTGTCAAGAAGTTTATAATCAACTTGCACATAACGACCTTGTGCTTCGATACGTTTAACTTCATTATCAAGAGTATGACTTTCATCCACGACTTCACTCACCAGAGGTATTTTCGAATAATTAGAGGCAGTGACCGCATCGAAAACTCCACGAATATCTGCAACATCTGAGTAACATGTCAATAAAGAGATTAAATCTGCAGCAGCATATTCACTGTACTCTAGATTGATCGAATGGTCTAATCGCTTAACTAACTTAAATAAATCCTTAGTCCAACCATCCAAAATGTAAAAAGGTATCTTGTTAATTTTACGAGGTGTATACATCTTACCTAGTTGCAACATATCCCACTCAAACACTGTATAAGATAAATCACCCAATCCGTCAAGCTGCATTACTAAATCACCAGAGTTATAACCTTCAAGAAATTCACCTTTCCCGTAAAATTCAGCTTTAGATAATCCGTGATACATTGGAATCAAACTTTTATCTGATGTCAAGTTACCACAATAAATGTTCCACTTCTCCACAGTGTCATACATGTAGAGTACATCTTCAATCGTAAATTCTTTCTTATTCAATTATTCTTCCTCCATCCATTTACAAATAATATCTTCAATATCAACCCAAGATTTTGCAACAACATATTCCTCTGTGCTTACAACATCTTGCCTATAAGGAGTATCGTATAAAATTCTCAGTGTGTCAACATGTTTGAACATATTTAGATTGCTGATACGGTCATCGATAATAATGGCGGCGCTCCCACCCATACAGCACTTACTTTTGCTTGCAACAAAATGTAAATCACCACTTTCATACAGAAAGTCAAAATTACGTTGCAAGAATCGGTATTTACTGTGAATATGTTCAAATGTTGTATGGGATAAGAAATAAATCTCAAATCCCGCTTGCCATAAATTCTTCACAACATCATAACAGCTTTCCGCAAGAACTTCTTTGTCGTATAAATCCTCTTGCTTCCAGAATGCCATTGAATATACCCACCAAGGTAGGTCGAAGTATTTTGCAATATTGTAATCAACTTGATTATTCTCTACATCCTTACAGAAACGTTCATAACTTTCATCATAAAAATAATCTCCGTGATTAGATACTAAATATTCGTACCAATCAATTCCAAGGTCTTTCGTACAAACTAGATCGATATCGATAGCAATCTTCTTTTTCACATACCCTCCAAAACCTTATTTGCAACTTTCAGACGTAACTTACGTTCCAAAACTTCTTGCCATTCTGGGCAATTAGGATTACTCACTTGCACAAACTGTGGCCGTAAATGTTCAGGGAAATCTTCCGGCTCAAGTAGCTTACGACTATCCTTAATACCACTATTATAACCTTCACGAATCAATTGCACAACTAAGCAATTATCTTTCCCCACTTTTTCAATCACAGGGAAAGCTTCGTGTGCGAAACCTGAGTCACTGTACAGGATGATATCTTGGTTGTCAATATGGTTTGCAGCAGCTTGGCCGAAATAATCCTTGCCACAATGTGGTTTGAAGATATTCTCACTAACGTGAATAATCCACTCACGTTTTGAGTAAAACCTCCCGTTTACATTGTAGAGTCGAACATCCTTCCACCATTTATTCTGTACGGAATTCAGCAATGTGACGATATCAAAACGTGTCAATTGTTCTTGTTTCGTGAATCGTGATAGATAATCCTCAGAGGTTTCATCATAACCGTCTAAAAATTCATCAACACTGATATTTAAAATATCACATGCAACTTGAATCAACTTATCCTTGAAAGCGTGAATCTCACAATTGTATCCTAAATCTGTGAAAAATGATTGCAGATATTTTGCAGATAAATCCTTACCTGATCGGGGTTGTTGAGCTGAGATAAAGATCGCTTTCTTGTTCATCATTAATCCTCCCACTCAATCATTGGACAAATCTTACTCTTCTTAGTCTTGATATATTCAATCACAAGGTTTGGTGACTTATCTGAATTTTGTTTACGATTTTCAAACTTACTTTGAATTATTGCTAAACCAACTAAGATAAGACCAAAAGCTGCAAGTGAAAGGTAACCTGCTACTAAGAAGGTATACAACGCAGGCAAACCTGTCAGCTTATCAAAGTACTCAAACTTTTTCAACCACAAACCTGCAACTGCTGGTGTATGTGCTATCATAGAATACATTAAATTCACAGGAACTAGGTTCCACATTGTCTTCCAAAAGTAAGAACAAATACTTTTAGAATCGTTAACATTACCAATGGTAAACATATTACCATGACACCATTCGTTATAACGGTAGATCCAATTCTTTTTAAATACTAACATTACTCATCTCCTTATTTACTAAATCTCTCAACCAAACGATTCATAACCATCGGATAAATTTCTGCTTCTTCAAAGCTTAACATACTCACACCACGTTGTGGTTCAAGTTTATTTTGCAAATCTAAGTATAGCATTTGCGGATTCATATCCCGCTTTTGCATCGCACGATTGATAAACTCATCCAACTCAGTTGTGGTTGGGTTACGCTTCAACACATTATTATTCCCACTACCACCATGCATCATGCGGATAAAGTCTTCTGGATTCATCACTCCTCCCCTTCTAAATCAATTCGCACTGTCTGATATTTATTCACCCCAACAACCTCTGATACACGCTGGTGAATCTCGAATGCTGTGAGGTTATCATAACTTCGCAAAAGGATATTGTCAACATAAAGTTGCCCATCCCAAAGCAAATTATCTACTTTTGTTAAGATTAGTTTGTTCATATCACTCATTCTCCTTTCAATAAATAAAACTCTTGCCATGATAATAACGCATTCTTCGTTCCTTCACATCTCACTTGCTCAAGGTAGTGCCCTAACGCAAGGTAAGTATCACTCATCGACAACACCTTGTCAACATATTTCTTTCGAATATCACCTTTCTTTGTGTGAATGACATCATCCCATTGAGCTAACGCCCAAGCAGAATTCACTAGCTTCACAAACTCTACCTTCTTAGGTTGATATACTTTTCCGGTGATGTCAATAGTTTGCCCATGGGATTTCTTCACGAAATAGGATATAACTTTGTGAGAATTATCATCACCTTCATCATTTGTGCACATCAGCTTCCAGATAAGTTTTTCACGGTCTATATATTTTTGTGAGATCATAACTCCCCTTTTCGTACACCTTGTGTGTTAATTATCAGGCCTACACAGGTAACGGTTAATCCTTATTATCCAATAAAACCTAATGTTACCTACCATTAGCGATATCATTCAATGTGGTTTTCATAATGTTACAATCCCTATCAGAACCAATACCAGTACGCTTAAGTAATAAGAATAGTAATCCCTCACAATCTTCTCTAAATGCTTCCTGTGTCCAATCTAATGGCATATGGAAACCTGCTTCTGTTAACTCTCCATGTAATGTTTGTTCGAGGTCATACACTTCTTGGTGAGTACCTGTAAGGATATCTAGAATTTCAATATCATTAATACTATGGTTTGAGATTTTAAGTAGCGAAGTACTTTGCATTTGTAACCTTTCATTAACATCAAAAACGCGACCAACTTTGATAACATTATCTTTCTTGAAACGTATGACATACAAGTGATCCCTTTCTTCTGTGCGGTGTGGGTAATATCCGTAACCAATTCCATTAGCTTTTTGTTTAATATTATTGCAAACAGGACAACGACTACTCTTAGTTAGGAAATTACCAATAGTGGTTGCACAAGTATGTCCTTCAGCGCACACCCAATTAAATTTAGAGAATGCATTTTTATATTCACGATCCCAACCAGTAAAAATTAACCCCTCCTCTTTACAAACTTTCTTAATTTGGTACTCTCGATGCTCTTGTTTCCATCGGAAAGTTTCACTGCATCGGCAAGATTTTTGACCCACTTTCAGTCCACTTATCGGGGATTCAAATACTCCAGAACAAAGACCGGCTTCAACGTATTCATCACTAGAGCAAGTACTGCATGTATAATTCCAATAACGTTTATACCCTTCTTTGCTTAACCTTTCACTTCGCCAAAACTTATAACCTTCTGTAAACCCAGCTTTGATAAAATCCTCAATGTGTTGTTTGTCTGAGATTAATACAGCTTGTACTGTTTTCTTCCTGCTAATTACGGGGTCACCGCTACCATTAAAGAAACTATTCATATTTGTACTTTGCCAGCAGTTAGTTGTAATAGGGTTTTCTAGATTCAGTTTAGTCTCTATACCTTTATACTTACCCCACCAACCATGAAATTTGTAACCCCTTTTACTGCATTCACGTTTAACACGGATCAAGTTCTGCCCCTCTGTCCAATTAGGATTTTTAGCACAACCACAAGGAGTATAACCCCTCATCAAACTACCTTTGGTACTACTGATACTACCCTTAGGCCAGAGTTCCAAATCCCTGCTACAAATAGAACACTCCAAACCGAATATTGCATTATTACTACTCGATTTACCCACAACACCGGTTACCGTTAAGATGCCACCTTCTGGGGTGGGGAACGTACTACCGATAAATTCTTGTTGTCTTTTTGTTAGTCTCATAACCGTCTTCCAAAACCATCAACTCATAAGTCACATATGAGCATGTGAAAATCTCTTGTCAATAAAATATTTTTCAAATCACTTCACCTTTTACAATTTCATTCCAAAACTTAACCGCTTGTTGTTGATTCATAACATACCTCCTGTTCAAATAATTTCAATGTTCAAAATTAATGTACATGTGTCAAATCTGTACATATACTGGTAATATTATCACACCTCTTCCTCATGTCAACACTTTTCTAACACAAAAATAATTTTAATTTTTCATAACTCAGCCTCTTGACACAGAAATCCTCCGTGTTATGATTCATCCTGTGTTCGGCAAATTGCTTAATTTAAAGAGGAGAAATAACCTTATGAAAGAAACAGTAGGAATCCTAGAGAAAATCAAACGTGAGCTTCGAGCATTCTCAGTAGAAATCCGTTATGGGGATGCTTTCGATAATGATGGTGAGCATACATTCCTATCAATCGCCATCTATACAGAGATGTTAGATAATCCTATTGAGATTGATATCAACCTTGATAAAGTGTTGACAGGAGATATTAACATTGATACTATGCTCGAAGAGTTAAAGTTTGAGTTGGACTGTAGTTTAAATACGGTCAACTTTTACTCGCATTATAGTGAACGTGTACATTAGGAGGGATTATGAAACCACTATTGAAAATTCAAGATGGAATTGTCGAAGGTACATTTGATGTTGTGGATGTGAATTCACGCTATCAGCGTATCGTAGGGACGTTTATCTCTGATGGTGAGGGTAAGTACACCTTTGAACCTTATCACCTCGTAGCAGGCTTTGTAGCGATTCCTATGCGCTTATCTGATGAGGAGCAATACCAAATTGATTGGATTAAATATGAATTGGAAGGAGGAATTTGATTATGGCAACATACATTCTCCGTGGTAAGGATTGGGATAAGAAGGATAAGTACAGCTTTCTTGAATATGTCATTTATCGGTGTGAATATACAGGTGTTGTTTTGAACCCTCCAGATATTGGTTGGGAGAGACTGAAATATGCTGAGGAATTTGATTCTTATGAGGTAGCTTACTCCACCAAGAAACTAGTAGACCCATTTGACCAACTACTTGACGTTGTCGAGTTAAATGTTGCATGGGAGGATTACCATCGTGACTAAACGTAAATCAAAATGGATCTCATCCATCCACACAAACCTTTACGAAGATGATACGCTTCCGCATTACAAAGGTGAATATCTTCTCGATGAGAAGGTACGGATGGAAGCAGGGATGTACATGTCAGGATATGAATCTTCTATGCCAGAGATTATGTCTGATGAAGAGATTACTGATACTGTTGATGAATTTATTGGGAGGATGATGAAATGAACGAAAACAAAGATTACCTTTTGTTGCGAGTGTCATATGACAAACGAGATTTTATCGATGATGAGACATTGCAAAAGTATTATGGTGGCGATATTGTTACATATTTGAAACAACTTCTTGAAGAAGATGGTAGATACGGATTCATTGATTGGTTTGAAATTGAAGATATTGTGGAGGGAAAGTAGATGAATTTAACTGATATTTTGAAGGAAGTTGGGGATTATAATATTAAATTACAATTTCTTAGCAACTCAACTGTTGCAGTAAAAGATAAAAAGAAGACTAACGACACTGAGGTAACTTTCGCTACCGACATGGTAAATTCTGATGGAATACAAGAATGGTGGCGGTGAGGATCTGTACACATCTAAGTTTATCCCATTGATGAGACAAAGCTACCAACAGAATAAGTTAGCTTGTTAGAGTTGTGTAAGATGGATGAGGTTTGTCTTGCTTGCTATTGTAAAGCTGGTGATTTCTGCCACAGACACATTATTGTTGACATGTTGGAGAAGGTGTGTAAAGCTAATGGTATTGATTTTGAAAGAGGAGGAGAAATAACATGACTTACGCACTTAAACTTGAAATGTGGGATGATGGTGACTGTGAAAGCCTCGACCTTGCACATTTCACACTTGCCAACACTAGTTGATTTGGTTGAAATTGAATAAGAAGGAGAAATTATATGAAAATTGATTATCTTAACACAATAAGTACGGGTTATGTTTTTGGTACGTATGGGGAATCTGGTTGGTCAGAAAAATATGATGGAGATGTGTTTTCTATTGATCATAAGAAAGGGCTTGTTTACCTCGGTAAAGAGGAGTATACTTTTGATAATAAGCAGCAATCTTGGTTTTATACACACTTCCCACCTGTTGTCATCGATTATAAAACAGAAACTGTGACAGTGTGGGCGACTTATGACCAAAGCTTTAGTTTTCCATTGAAATATTTACCCAACAGTAAAAAGAAACACAAACATATAGATGATTATATTAAATATTTTACAAAATACTTAGGTGATCAGCATGGAGATTCTACAGTTAAATCTTTAGTAAGTAGTCTAGTTTCGGATATGTTCCACACAAAGTACGGACTCAAATCTTCACAAAAGTCTAAAGATTTACTCACTACGTTACAAGAGTCTATAGTTTTTATGGAAGATAATATCAAACTAGAAAACTAATGTTGACACAACATCCAGATGCAGGTAATATCCTTGTGTCTGGATTAATTATTGGAGGAGAATAATGGCATTACTAGTTAACGAATGTAAAGTCCGTTTTTACAACGGAGATAAATTTGTATTTTATCGTGTTGATAAAGGTTTGTGGCGCTTCGCTGCAGATGAATCTGATTCAACTTGGATTCCATCACAAATCGAAGATGAAATTAAGGAGTGGGAGTGATTATGAACAAATACATCCTCATCAACCAAGAGTCTGCATATCACGAATATGCAGTTATCGTCGCAGATATGATTCACACTGATGGAACATGTGATTACACTCTGTCGGTGACAGAAAATCCATTCGATGCGACGAAATTTGTTGACATTGCTCAGGCATACGATATTATTGGTAATCTCACTGAGCACATGAGTATGGGTGAGTGGGAAGCGGTTTTGTTAGAAGAGTGATAAACCTCCTACACGAGTGTATAATCAATTTTAAATGGTGTAAATACGTTCGTATGGGTAAAGGTATTTTCGATGAGTGTGGATTGATTTAGAGAGGATTTGGAGGGGTTATGAGTAAATTTGTTATTGAAGAGGTGATTAAAAATTCCATCGACCGAGATACAGAAGGAAATCCTATCGATAAGATTTTGTTTACTGTAGTAAGTTGGCAAGGTCGAAACTTTCTTTATGTGGGTAAGTTTAATGAACAAGATTGGTTGGGCGACAGTAAGATTGCAGAATGTGTATCGGGTGACTACCGTAAACGTTATGGTGACATCAAAGGTTGGTTGAAGTCTATCTTAAAACGTACAGATAATCGTTTAGAGAAGATTATGGAGCAGAGACAAGCTTTACAAGATGAGTGTGATGAACTTTATGAGTTGAAGTATAAACTTTGGGAGGTGTTATGATTTACATTGCACTTGCAGCAACATGGTGTTATGTGATAAAACTAAGACGTGACAATAAGAAGCTTGAGTTTTATAAGGATTGGTATATTAACAAAAGACATAATTTTGGACGTAAGGAGGGTTAAAGTGTGCAGATTGAAACAACAAAAACATTACAATGGTTGTATGACAATGCACCAGTAAACCTAAATGAAAAGCAACGAGATTTCCTAGAACATTTCATCTTCAAGAGTAGTGGACATGGATGCCTTGTAGGTATTGCTGGTGCTGGAAAATCAACCTTACTAACATGCTTGAAAATGTTTTATGGTGATAAGATTGTATTCTTCGGGTCAAGTGGTATTAGCTCACAAAATATGCCAAATGGTATTGGAATGGGGACTGCTCACTCAGGTTTATCATTGAGTATTAAACCTGCAACGGAATTGAATTATCGCAAGGTATCTCAAAAGACTTCTGGACTATTCAATTCAGCTTTGGTCGAGGTTATTGTTATCGATGAAGCATACCTCTTAAACTCAGATAATTTAGATTTGATTTGGCGTCGTATTGAACGCTTTAATCGTAAGAATCGTAACCGACCAGAACGTAATATTCGATTATTATTGTGTGGTGACCCTTGTCAGGCTGTAACCGTTATGTCTGATGAAGATGTAAAACGGGAGATTCACTCTCGATGGAACCATCACCTAATGTTCAAATCTACTGTGTGGGATAGGTTTGATTTTACATACTACCTACTTGATAAAGTTGAACGACAAGAAGATAAGGTATATAAAGCTTGTTTGGATGTTATACGCTACAACCAAAAAGGAAGATTTGATAATTGCTTGAAGTGGTTGAATCAGCGTGTTGAATATGATTATCCAGAAGATACAATGATCTTAGCTGCAACAAACAAAACTGTAGATAAGATTAATAACGCCGTTCTTGCAAGAAATCCTAACCGCAAGTTTACATTTAAACCTATCATCAAGAAAGATTTTAATATCAAAGATACTTTGGTGCGTGAAGAAGGTGTAACTATATGTGTAGGTCAGCGTGTGATGACAATTGTAAACTGTCCAGAAGGTACATACCAGAACGGGAGCACAGGAGTGATCACCCTCGCAGATACAGAAGGTTGTATTATTAAATTTGACCATTCAGGTGAGCAAGTAAGAGTTAATGTTCATAAATGGGAGAATAAAGAACATTATGTCGAAAGTAGTTACGCTGAGGATGGGAGTACCAAGGAAGAAATGAAGGAACGTGTGGTAGGTACAATGCTTTGTTTACCAGTACTACCAAGCTCGTGTGTCAGCATAATGAAATCTCAAGGATTAACTATCAAAGAGAAATATGTGCTTGACGTAGAGGATTCATACCTATATACTTGGGACAAGTTGAAGGATTTTGGTCAGAATTTTGTCTATCTTGGGTTAAGTCGTGGAACAGATATTAATAATCTTATCCTAGCAAGACCGATCTCACCGCAGCACATTAAGTGTTGTGAAGATAGCATCAATTTCTGGTTTGAATGTAAGGAGAAGAGTGTTATATGAGTAAATTGATAATTCAAGAACACAAGTCATCAAGTTACGCACCTAGAACATATCACAACGCTTCTGTTGCAGATATAACTGTAGCAATTGCGTTGGATTTCGACACGGCAGGTGAGAAGCTTACAAAGAAAGCTGCAGGTGATAAATATATTCATTTTGATTTACGCAGCGATCCACTACCTTGTGCGAGAGTGTTGTATCAACGAATGAAGCGTGATGGTTGTAAGACAATGAATATTGCGGGTAATAGTATATACACTTGCCAGAAGTATGGTTGGATACAAGAAAAAGTGAACCTATGGTTGCTGCATTTACTATCACCGATCCATGAACATATTGGTATTGACCATTTATATTCTGGAGCTCAAACAGGTTTAGATATTGCAGCAGGTGTATGTTCGGTTATCATGGATATTCCCTGCACAATGACATTACCTAAAGGATACAAGATGCGTTTTGAAGATGGAAAAGATATTGAACAATCACAACACGATGTATATAATTATGTTATGAGAATGGTGGAGGAAATATCATGAAAATTATCAACTTTGTAAACCCGAATAATACAATGGATGGCTATAAACTTTTAGTACATTGTGTTTTCAGTGGATTTGATTATGACAATACTAAATTCTATATGAATCGTGAAGGATTTTATTTACCAGAAGATCAATTCAACGCATTCAAAAGTTGTTGTGATATTATGATGGATTTGGATATTGGTGACAGAAAGAAAGAGGTTTCCTTAGTGCAAGGAGGTTAATCGTGGCAAACAAGAAAAGACCACGACCTTGGATACCTACACGTAAGTGGTCAATAGATTATCTAGAAAATTTATTGACATCTGGTACAGATGAGGTAAACTGGGATCGTAAAGTGTTAGACCAAATTTTATATTATCACCCGTCAGAGTATTTGAAATTTCAAACTCGATGGGAACAATCGAAACGGAGGAAATGATTATGGAAAGTTTTAATACATATGAAGAAGTAGTTGACTACTTCTTGAAAAAGACACCTTGCGGAGAATACCCATATGGCAATGGCATAGGTTTGTATAGTAAGGTTGGTGACCTTGGCGGTGTAATCGAAGTACTGGATAATGGTGTGATTAGTGTTTGGAGTGGATTGGGTTTTGAAGACTATCAGTTTAAAACACGAGTAAACTCACCACAACAGGCGTATGAACTTATTAAAGTATTACTAGGTGATGTAGCGTGGGAAGTGGAGGAGGACTAACTATGTTATATGATGTTTATCGAGTTGACCGTCACCCACATGATATTGACGATGTTGTAGAAACCTGTATTGGTGTAGATTTATCTGATATGGAAGTGAAAGATTTAATCGCCACACAAAATGGTTATCTTGAGATCTTTGGTGTGGATTCGGAAGGTTTAGTTTATGATAAGGTTGGCGAGTAATGGAAAATTTCACAATTGAATTAGGTAAATACACATACGAATATAACGAAGGTGAGCAAGCGATTTTTCGTAACGGAAGTTTCTATTGCTTTCATCGTGAGGATTATATCCTTGCAATGGCAATGCGTATTAAAGCTCTGGAAGAAGAGGTTGAAAATCTTTTAGACGAAATCAATAGTTTTTGAATAAGAGGAGATAATTGGTAATGATTACAATTTATGAAAATGAAGTCGAACTTTCGTTTGACAATGGAAGCGAATCTGGGTATATTAACTTTGATGTCGCTGAAGAAGGTGTTACAACTGTGACTGTTAATCAAGGTGATTGCTTTAGTGGGCGAAATATCTTGCAAACATTCTCTGATGGAGATATGATTGATTTGCTCGAAGAAACATTAGCAATGTTACGAAATAAAGTTGCGAATAATCTCTTGACAGCAACGCAATCTACATGTTAAGATTGATTATAGATTAAAGAATTCACCTTACGACCGTTATGTTAAGGCGAAATGCAAAGTGACGACTTGCACATGACCAGAGGATGACTCGCTACCGGAATCTGGAGATGAATAGTTTGACTGCCGTGAATAGTGCGGCAACTTTTGCTACCTCGATTAGCATTTACCTGAGACGAGGGTCAGGATAAAATAATCTCACCTAGTGAGTACCCTACACATCGAGAAACTTCGGTTTTGTGTAGGCGGGATAAGCTACCTGAAGACGATATGGAATGGTAGTGTTGCTGTGACAACTTTAAACACAGATCTAGCAATCCTCTAGATTAGAACAGGCCGACGTCACCTATGGATATTACGATTACACTAACACATCCATGTTTCAGAGATGACAATGTCTTAGGGTGATTGTTACATAAAGCAATGACTGTAACCTACCTAACATATTTGGATGGCAAAAGCATTGCAGTATTGAGAGGTAATACCTCGGTTCCTAGAGTAAACTAGTTGTTAAAAATCCTTGGAACTGACCTCGTCACCAAGTAAAATGGATTAGAGGTGTTGTCACGATAAAGTTGTAGAAACTTCATCCCACAGTTCTTATCTGTGTTATAGATGTCTACACTTGCAGAGAGTAGCTACCCGATGGTAAAGCAAATAAGCAATGCACCTGAGTGACAACTATAATCAGCGTAAATCATAGCAAGTTCGGACAGCAATAGCATCCTAAGCGTAGTGTAATTACGTGAACCCTATGGAGCTGGTAGCCGCAAGGCAAGGTAAGAAACATACCGAAAGGTAAGTTAAGACTCTTCGGAGCCAGAAGTAAGACACTGTGAATATCTAGGGAGACGTCCCGAATAATATAAAACCTCGCCATTGTGCGGGGTTTTCTTTTACCTGTATAAAATCTTCTTGACATTTCAATAAAAATGATTCTCATTAATGATAAATTATGTTATAATTTCTATACACCCTTTTTCATACTTTAGAATAATTATAACAGGATTTGCGATGATTGATTTCTTGAATCACTTTGGTTCTCTGATTAGTGACCAAGCTTTAAAGTTTTACATTGCTTTTGCAGCGTTAGTTGGGTGGATTGGTAACAAAGTTCGTGTATTTTTAGCAGCAAAAAAGAAAGAGCGTGATGCAGTTCTTCTACGAATTGATGAACTAGAAGAGTCTCAACAAACTATCTTGCACAGGATGGATGCTCTTGACAAAACCATGTCAGAAGATCGTGAAGAACGGAAAGATATGCATCGTAAACTCGATTTGATTGTAGAGACAACATCAAAACTTGCAACTCAAACTGCTGTCAATGCTGCGAGATTAGAAGAACGTTCGAAGCAATAATGTAAGGTAAGTTATGATCCCATTCCTCCTACCATTAATACTTTGGCTGTATGGTGAATTCAGCAAGGATATGACAACTAGGTATATATCTCGTACAATCCTGTACGGGTATGCATTCTCTGTTATATTCCAAAGCTACGTTCCTGCAGAGTATTCATTGTATGTTGGGATGGGGATATTCTTATCGGCAATGACGTTAAGTTTACTTTATGCAACAACGAAAACTACACAGGTTTGTTTCAGTTTAGTTATAATATTAGTGTTCATAAACTTTTGGTCACTAATAACAAATGACCCGTACATCGTACAAAACTTTCCTCTATACAGTAATAACTCTAATCAAGTTATACGAGAGTTAATACTTTTCGGAGTGTTCAATTTCAGGAATGGAGATATAATAGGTGGTAATGATGAATATCTTGCCACATTATGTACGATGATGTTGGTTATGGAATACGTTTTATTATGAGGATATCATTATGGCACCATTGCTAGCAACAGCCATCCCAACCTTAATCAATCTTCTGCCCGATTTTGCTAAATGGTTTGGTGGTGATAAAGCTGAGAAGATGACAACAGAGGTACTTAATATTGCAACAAATATTACAGGCATCTCTGATAAGAACAAAGCATTAGAAGCCATTATGGCTGACCCACAAACTGCACTTGAATTCCAGAAAGCAGTCATGAACGATAAGTACAGATTAGACGAAATTTACTTACAAGATGTACGTGACGCACGTGAGATGCAGGAAAAAGCTTTAGAACAAGAAGATTTGTTTAGTAAGAGATTCTTGTACTACTTTGCAACAGGGTGGAGCGCATTTGCCGCAATCTACTTACTGTGTATTACCTTTGTAACTATACCAGCAGATAATATCTCAACAGTGCAAACTGTCACAGGTTTTATTATGGGTACTCTGATCTCGTCTATTATTCAATTCTTTTTTGGCTCTACCAAAGGTAGTAAAGATAAAGATACTATTGCACAAGAGTTGATTAAGAAGATTAACATTAAGGAGAAATAATATGCAATGTATTTGCGGACGATTTTATACACCAGCAGTATATACTGATGAAAGTTTAGATATTTGCCCAGCGTGTATCAATGCTTCAAACCCAAAAAGTTACACATCTCGTGATGATTATGTTCATGCACATATTAATGATGATAGTGGCTTGTATAGTGAAGATGAAGTTAATAGCTATTAATTATTGTTGATAATAATTCTCAACTGTGTTATAGTTATTGTATGGAGTTTACCAAGTTCCTCCTCCTCTTAGGTAGACTTCATATCCCTCACATTCCCATATAAGAATCAGAACAAGGGAACTTCGACATCACTGCCATTTGTGTACGTGTATTCCCTCCTTGTACCGTTACACTCTACCCTGCTTTCATCTGTGGAGGCAGGGTTTTCTTTTTACAACGAGATATTACATTCTAAATAAGTACAACAAATAGGTGATGAAATGATCCCAACTACAGTTATTTTTCTTTTATATTACATTTATGAAAATTATTACATGATTAAGGGGTATTGAATGGCGAATATTAAAGTTCGAGCTAAGAATAGTCAACGTAAGCGAGGACGAGGACGTCCAGCAGCAGCAGTTGTGGGTGATTTGGAATCAGTGATTGATCGCATCCAAGCAAGCAAAAACATCAGTGATGTAGAGATTGCCAACAACCTTGAACAATTCGAGAAAATCCTAATGGAAGTTGCACTAGGCAATATGAAATCTGTCAATAAAGAACAAATCCGTTTGATTGAAAGGTTTATTGATCGTGCGGAAGCACTTCTTGATGATTATTACGAAAGTGTCGTTGGTGAAGGTGCAAGTGAAGAAATTGCGAAAAAGAAAGATACTGTATCCAGTGTATCCTCTTTAATTAGCTTAGTGCCGAAAGAAGCTTGATATAAATAAAGAAGAACCCAGCCAAATGGCTGGGTTTTGTTGTTTATATCAAACGGTAATTAACACAAAGTTTCCATTTACCGGTGAAATTAATCAATTTCCAACCTTCCGATAATCCTTTGTCACTTTCGTATAAATTTTGGGCATATATAATATCTCGACCTTTATTATCTTCGTTAAACTTTTCAATTAATGAGGTACAAGTTTTTAGTGCAGATAACGTTAACTCTTCATGATTCTCAGAATAAGACTCTGTACCATAGCTTTCTAAGGCATAAGATTCAAGGTCACTAAAGTCCAAGTCAAACTCAGTACTTTTGAACTTATAAGATTTATAACCTTCTATAAAATACTCTTCACCATCAAATGGTTTAATATTAACCAAAAGTAATAAGGGTGTATAATCTGTTGTAGGGTAATACCAACGTCTTTCATGTGGTGGTTTGATACACTCACATTCGAAACCAAATATATCCATTAATGCATTCTTTAAAATCATAACAATTTCTCCTTCAACAAAATCCCACGATCTTTCGCTTTATCACGAATACCTTTGTGCTTGTTACCAAGCTGACTTATATCATTCTGCACTGTCGTGCGGTAAATTGGTACTAGCTTCTCACGAAGCAAAGTTTCCAACGCTTCTCCACGTTCAAGCAATTCCTTGTTCTTACGACGATCACCTTCGTTATTCACCATCTTATTGAATAATTTGATACGCTCACTTGCAGAAAGTTTAACCTCACCAGAATCTACACATTCTAATAGATGATAAGCGTCCCTGTGGAGTGTGTCGAAATCTTCACTCATTTTACGGATACGATTCATCACTGATGAAAATGGATCTGTGTGGTTATTCAGCTCAACCAACAACCAGTTGATGTATGTGATGCGTTCTTCATCTGTTAGTGTTGATGGTTTAATGTGTTCTAGATTCATTTATTACCCCCTTCGTTGAACATACAGCAATCATAACACGAACAAACTCTATGTCAACAATAAATTTTATCGAAAGAATTTTAAAATAGTTGTTGACGGGGATATGAATGTTGATTATAGTTCACTGAAACACTAAAGGAGATTGATTATGAAATGCGAAACAACACTAGTGATTGTACTATCACTTACAGCGATGACAACATTAGGCTTCTATGGGATTAACCTTCACCACGAAAGAGAAACCCTTATCGCACGAGAGAATCTTAAGCTAGAGGAATACCGCCTCGTGACAGAGAGGAAGCGTGTTGTGAACGAGGGTAATTACTTTCGTGCACTGGAGTTAAAGTGCACAGAGGAGTTCGTCACGAGGGATGGAGAGCATTATCGGAGACAATGGGGCTCTGGTGCGCGGAAGGGGCGGTGATGATAGGAGGAAATATGGAAAAGATAATTGCAGAATTAGAGTTTGAATCACTACGTTGGAATGATGTTGATTATTATGGCGTGGTATTTGTTCACCCAGAGGATAAGTCATCATTACTAGAGACTATCTATGGTAATTACGATTGTGCAGTAAATACACAGAAACATCTTGTACGTTTCAAGAATGGTGGACGATTGAAGGTTGCAAGTTTAGATAGAGATCACCCACATTATGATTATGCAGGTGCACAATTAACAACGGTTATCATTGATACGAATTGCTTCGGTAAGTATGAAGGTGGGGATTTTGTTAAGGTAAGTAATGTATCTTCGTCAGAGTTTATTATGTATATGATGACACGAACACGATCTAAAGCTGATGTGTACTCGCGTACGGTGATTTTGTGATGTTTTTGATATAGAAAGAGTGATACCCCGCGAATGTGGGGTATTGGTTTTTGTAGAGAATACAACAGGAATGTGTTATAATGTATATTATATTATACCAAATAATATGGAGATATGCGTGAAACATAAGAGGACAAGATACTATACACCAGAGGATGTAGAGCTTCATAATTGTGAGTTTAAAACAGACAATAAAAAATTTAAAGATTTAACTGGTCAAGTGTTCGGTCAGTTTGAAGTTCTGAAAATGAAAGAAAGGTCTGCACCACATACATGGTGGTTCTGTAAGTGCGGTTGTGGTAACATACAAGCTAAGTCTACTAATCAATTGAATAGAGGAAGTACCTCCTGTACTGAATGTTCTTTCATTAAGGCGGGTAAGGACAGAGAGAAACCTCTTGAAGATGAGATATTGATTGTTAACAGTAAACACCCTAATCTCGAACTTATCTCGCGCACAAAAAGTAAAAAGGAACAGTGGTTGTGGTATTGCAGTGAATGTAACACACCTTATAAGCATAGACTAGACCATGTAACTTCCGATCGAAAGACTTGTCGTTGTAATCCTCACAAATTTCAACGTTGGACGAAACAACTGAGAGAGTTCCAAATAAGAGAAGCTTGTGTTGAAAGGGGTTTGAAATTTCTCGGTTGGCTTGGTGAATATGAAAATAAGAATACTACTAGGATGGTTATTAAATGTAAAAACCATAAACATTATGATGTAGCTATAAATAATTTCATGAACGGACACGGTTGCCCTCATTGTGCAGAGGAGAAGAGATGGGATGGCCTGAGACATCATGCAAGTAGGATTGAAGTAGAGGGTAGGAAAATATTCGGAAATAAATTTGATTATTCAAAATACGATTATATATGCTCCCGAACCCCTAGCACTATCTATTGTAATGATTGTAAAGGTACTTTTGAATCTTCTTATGATAATCACATAAATAAGAGGAAAGGTTGTCCACATGAAGTAGGTAGAACCCAAAGGCAAGCTTATATCTTTGAAGTGTCCGATAATGGTATTCCTATAGCTTTAAAAGTTGGAATAGCAAATTTCTGGGATCGTAGGTTAAAAGAACAAAGTGCTGCAACAGTCTTCGATGTTCAAGTTTTAGGTGTCTGGGAGTTTGATGAGGTTTCTTACTGCAAGTCAGCAGAATCTTTTATAAAGAAGAACCTCGACAGAAAAGTATTATCTAAATCAGAATACCCCGACGGATTCGATGAAACTTTCTCACTAGCTGATTTGGATAATATAATTAAAATTATAGAAGATTTTAACGGAGTAAGGTGTAAATGAGTGACAATGTTCTACTAAGGCCTCAAGCGGGACCGCAAACAAAATTTGCCAACACGTGGGATGATATGCCCTTGTGTTTCTATGGTGGTGCTAAATAATCCAGTGGTACCACGTTAAATAACCCTGCTAATTCGAGGAAACCTAAGTTCTAATTATAGGATACGGTAACATCGAGCCGAACGATTAAATTCGTGGGTGGAGAGATCATTGCTGATGAGTGTAGGCAAGTAGGGGTTCAAGTGAACCTCCAAACGTAGGGCTGTGATAAATCACAGAAGATATGATCCGACAACACCGGAAACGGTGGAAAGAGGGAGACTTGAATAACAAGAACGCCTCTATAACTGACCATTGGCTGGCGGTGGTAAGAGCTGGGCTATACTTTTCGATGTTTTGAAGTATGTAGATTGCCCTAATTATTATGCTGTATTTTTTAGAAATACACTAAGGCAAGTTGAACGTACATTGTGGCCTGAAGCTAAAGAAATGTATGACCCTTTCATCAGGTACCAATCTGGGGAAAACAAAGGGAAGTTTATAGGTAAGGCACAGATAAAAGAACAAGCTAAGGTTATTATATTCCCAAGTGGAGCTAAGGTGGAGTTTTCATTCCTTGATAACGAAGCTGAAATTAAAAAGAACTGGCAGGGCGCTCAGCTAACAGCTGCATATTTTGAAGAGTTTGGTAACCATAGTGAATTTGCATTCAACTATATCCGAACCCGTATGCGTAGTAAAAGTAAGTACCGATCATATATACGCTGCACACTTAATCCAGAACCAAATCACTTCTGTTTAAAATATCTAGCAAGATTTATCGATCAAAAGACAGGTTTTGCTATAAAAGAGTATTCAGGTCGTACTGCTTATTATGTAACAGACAAAGGAGAGACAATTACCTCTTGGTCTGAAGAAGAGTTATTAGAAAAATACCCTAATAAAAAACCTCGTAAATATACTATGATCCCAAGTAGTTTGGCAGATAACCCAGCTATGTTGGCTAACAATGAAGATTATGCTGACGATTTGATGGCTAACGACCCACAAAACGCCGCATTGTTGTTGGAAGGTAACTGGTTATGGAAACCTGCTGCTAATGGTGTGTGGGATAGGGGTACAATCAAATATGCAGATAAAGTACCTATGGGTGCGGTTTATTTAAGAGCTTATGATAAAGCCAGCAGTAAACCATCTAAAGAAGGTGGGGATTCGAAACAGCTTGATCCTGACTACACGGCATCTATCAAATTTGCAAGATGTCCTGATGGAAATATCTATGTCTTAGGCGATTATGTAGAAGATAATGATGGCAACCAGATTGCAAGGATAAGAGAAACCCCGGGTCCTAGGGATGCTCATATAGAAAGACAAGCATTTCACGATGGTATTGATTGTGTGATCATATTACCAAAAGACCCAGGTCAAAGTGGTGTGGTTGAAATGCAGGAGAGTGCTAAAAAACTAACCAAACACGGTTTTATTGTAAAACCAGACCCCTCACCACCAAATAAATCTAAACGATTAAGATTTGAACCTTTCGCATCCGCATGTTACGTTGGATACGTTTACTTTGTACGTAGTTCGTTTTCTCAAACTGTCTGGGATTATATGTTACAAGAGCTTGAGAATTTTGATGGTATGAAAAATAATGGTTATCACGATGACCTCGTCGACAGTTTTTCTAGTGCCTTCAGCGCCATACAGAAATTACGTGTCCACAAACACTTCACCCCACCCCCAATCTCAGCGCCCACAGCCCTCTCGCGCTTCAAATCTCGATAATCCCTCATCCCGTTCATACGGGACACATCACCCCTCCCTTTTCCCCTGTGACTTTACAGGGGATTCTTCTCATCTTCGAATATAAATAATCTTGTTTATCAGTTATTCAATTTCAAGTCGTGAGTGAAAATACGATTGAGTTTTATACTATATTATGTTAAGATTAGTAAGTAATAGATCTATCTTGTTATAATAGGTCTATATATTTTTCAAGGAGCTATCAACAGTATGACAAACCGTAATCGTGCTCGGAATAATCGTCAACAAAAGAAACTGTTGACGAAAGCACTTCAGAATACCACACGCGAGCAGCGAGGTAGCGGAGTACAAAAAGGTACTATTGCTATTGAAGCTATTCGCCGCATGAAGGATGCACTCCGTCCTCATGAATTATCGCAAGGTCAGCGATACCACACTTACCAAATGATGTTACTTGATGCGGCGGTATGGAGTTCTTGGGAGATACGTAAGTTTCTCATGCAAGAAGCTATCGCTAATGGTAAATTCAAATATGATAAAACAAATCCAATCTCTTCTGAAATTGCACAATACCTTGAATATTGCATTAACACAATGGAATATCAAACCTTGCGCTCTATCGCAGGGCAATCAGAAGATGGTGTGTACAACTCTTTCGCTCCATTTGAAGTTGTGACGTGGGAAGGTACTGGCGATTATGTTGGTTACCGTACACTACGTAACATGACATATATTGATCCACTTACACTAGATCGCTCACGTCCATATGAAACTGCTGATGGTGGTAATCGTATTGTTAACTGGCGTCAGAATAAATCAGCTTTTCGTGATACCACGGGGACAGGATTATCTCTACAATCAAGTGTATCTGGCATCCAAGATATTGATGCTCGTAAAGTAGCTGTTGTATGTTATGGTGGTACACCTTATTCACCAATCACATCATCTTGTTTTGATGCAGCTTATGATCCTTGGTGTGAAAAACGTCTAATCAACTCATTCTTGCTACAAGGTGTTGCGAAGGATATGGCAGGTATGCCTGTTATGGAATTACCATTATCCTTCATGGAAGCAGCTAAAGTTGTAGGTAGTGATGAATACCTTGCAATGGAACTTATGAAGCAGCAGATGACTAATCTTCATGCTGGTGATCAAGCTTATATGTTCCTACCATCAGATACGCACAGTGAAACAGGTCAAGGTGCTAAACTCTACAACCTCAGTTTCAAGGGTGTGGATGGTGGTGGTAAAAACTTCACACTTGATGAATTAATCACACAAAAGAATATGGCTATTCACAAAGCTATTGGTGCATTGAACCTCAACTCCTCTGAGCAAGGTACAGCATCGTACAATAGCTTAGAAGGTCAGACCAACCTGCAATTCCATTATGTTAAAGCAGATTGTCGTAATTTCGATGAGATGATTAACAAGCAAGTTATCCCACTTCTTCTGCGACTCAATGTTGATAAGTTTGGTGAAGTTAGTCAGAAAGATATTCCCGTGTGGAAACATGGTGAAATCGTACCACTCACATCAAAAGAATTCTTTAAAGGATTGCAGCAAGGTAAACTTTATATTCCACGCATTCCTGTTGTTGTAAATAAAGTAATGGAAATGCTTTCTATTGACCACAACTTTGAAGAAGATATGGATGTCGAGGAACTTTCTAAGCTTATGCCAGAGTTCGATTCTCGTGATCGTTCTGGTGAAAGTAATGGAAGCAGTGGTTTTGGTGACAACACCCAATTAGATAGTGGTGGTGCTGAAGCATAATAATTTAAATAAATATGTCGTTTGCATTAATAATTGTAATATTTGTTGTTGCGAACGATTATTATTTCTGTTATAATTAACACATAAGGTAAGGAATTAAATGAATGCAAACATTTACTAAGCATTTCACCATTCGTGGTAAACATGCAATTCCTTCGATACCTCTTGAGCTTCATGAGAAAGGTTGGGTTGAATCTTCTGATGAAATTATCAAATCTGCTGCAACTAAGGTGAGCGAATATCGAATATTTGCACATACTTACGATGGATTAAATTCATTATGTTTACGTTCATTTAGTTTGAACGAGCTAGAGGCAGAATTTGATGTTCAATCAAAAGAACTTCGCGCTATCACATTACGTGACACTTCTGTAAATAAGAAAATCACTTTTAATAACAAAGGTGCAATTCTTACCTATGTTCGTGGACAAGATACTGTTGGTCAATATTCTGAAACTAATAGCGTCACTACGAAAGAGCCAGTTTCTAAAATCACTATCAATGACATTGTATTCAATATTCCATTTGAAATCAATGATGTCTATGAGAAGGTTACTGGACAGAATCCCAACTTCTTAACAGAAGAAGATATTGAAGAAGAGGCTCGTATGGCAAATACATGGGTTGAGTTTCTTGAACAAATGAAACAAGCTCAGTCATAAGGAGTTATTGTGAAGAAAGAGTTTTTAGCTTTTCTAAAATGTTTTGGAAAAGTAAATGAAGATAAAGTAATCGAAGATATTCAGAAATCTGCTGATGCTGTTAAATCAGATGTAGAGATTAAGAAGAGTCATGATTATAAAAATCAAATCAGTGTTGAAATAATCGCTGAACCTTTTACACCTGATGCACACGGTATGTATTATTCAGATACAACCATTGAGAAAGGTTATCAGAGTTTTGATAAGGCATGGAAAGAAGGTCGTCTAAGTATGAACCTCTTTCACCAGATTGATGATGTAGATAAAAAATACGTCGAGCTACTGAAACACTATATTGTACCTTTTGATTGTGAAGTTAATGGTCAGAAAGTTAAAGCTGGTACATGGTGTGCTGAAGTTAAATTCCACGATTCTACTTTATGGAAGGCACGTACTACACCATTAGAGGATGGTACTACAGAGATTGCTGGATTGTCAATTCGTGGCTGGGGTGTTGTCAATGACCCAAGAGAATTAGTAAAAGCTAAAGTCACTAAAGATGATAATGGAAATCTTGTTTACCGAGGAGAGAAGTTTGTAGGTTATAACAAGCCTATGAAAGATTCTGGAGATAAGCAAGGTAAAGTTCTAGTTAAAGATGGTGATAAGATTGCTGTAGTGCGGTTTGGTGACCCTAGTATGTCAGATAATCAAAGCGAAGAAGATAATGATAACTTCTATGCTCGGTTTGGTAATCAAAAAGGTATTGACGATAAGTTCTCTCCACTTTACTGGTCTGCTCGTTGGTTATGGCCTCGGGGTGAGATGAAAGGTAAAGGTGCTAAAGAATTCTTTAAACTTAAATAGGTGCTTTAATGGATTTAGATAAATATTCCGAAGTTACCGATTTGAATTTTGATAAACCAAACCCTCATTTGGCTATCTGCCACAAGAGTCAAGGTTATAGTGCTAACCTACGTCCAGAGGCTTTGTTATTCAAATCTGGTAATCCTGTACCGACTAAAGAAATTATTAAATCTTTGGAAGGTGTAGTGAGTGAACAAGAATTAATTAAAATGACCTACCGTAATATGAAGAGTAGTTTAGAGGAAACTCTAGAGAAATTTCTTCGTGAGAATATATCATCCAATGGTGAATATATTTGGGTAGAGGTTGTTGATTTTAATGATGACATGGTTGCTTTTCATTTCCAAGGTACTCTATGGGCAGTGAATTATACAGCAACTGAAGATGGAATTGTAACTTTAGGTGAAGATTTGCGTGAAGCTTCTCACCGTGAGTTATATGTGGATTCTGAAACCGGTGAAGAGCTAATCAAAGCTTCTTTCTGGGTGCAGGAGAAAAACCCAAAAACTGAAGAGGAGAAATCTTCTGACGATTCTGGGGAAATCGAGGGGGAAGGTCAGGAATCTGATTCTCAAGATACCCCAGTTAAACTAGAAGAAGGTAACGATATGACTGATAAAGTCGATGTACAAAATCTATCAGCCGAAGAGTTGCTTAAATCAACAGTGTTCCAAGAGTTGATGAAAGCACAACGTGAGGCTTGGGAAGCTGAAAAAGAAGCAGAGCTTCAGAAAGCAGCTCGTGATGCACAAACCACAGAACTTGTTAAGAGTTTATCATTCGTAGACGAGTCTGGTGTTGAAGAATTAGTTAAAGCTCTTATTGGTGCTGAAGATACTGTGGCTGCTGAGTTGGTCAAAGCGATGTCTGCTGCACAAGATAAGATTGAAGCTCTTGAAGCTGAAGTTGTTAAAGCTCAAGAAGAAGTAGTAAAAGTAAAAGAAGAGTTTGGTAACCCTTCGGCTATTCGTGGTGAACCGAAAGGTAAAACCTCTCCTAATATGTCTGAGCGTCAATCAGAACTGGAGAAAGCAGTAGCAGCAACCCTCGCCAAGAAACAAGCTAAATAATCGGAGAATTTGAGAATGGCTATTTCATATCGTAAAAAAGTAACCCTGCATTGTGCAGACCCTAAACTTTCAATGGAATCTGTTCTAGTGACTGTAACCGCCACTATGACTCACGGTTCTGCACTTGTTGCCGCTGGCACTGAAGCTGCTAAAGCTGATGCAGCTAACGTTGTAGGTTTCATTGATGATCAACAATTCGGTGAGTTTAAACCTGCTGTTGGTACCACTGCTCTTGTTAACGTTGTTAAACGTAACGCTATTGTAAACTCAGACGCACTGGTTTACTCAGATGACCAAGATGGTTTGTCTGTACCAGAAGTTGCTGCACTCGCGGCTGCAGTTGAAGGTAAGAACCTGCTAATTCAATCAGCAGTTACTGACTTCTCTCGTCTAGTTTAATTTAATTCCAAGGAGATAATATATTATGGCACGTATGGGTGATTTTGGTGTAGTAGACTATACCTCATTGATGGCTCTGGCACCTCGCTCGAAGAACTTTCTAGAACTTCTAGGTGTTTTCTCTGAGTCTAACACTCGCTACATCGACTCTCGTTACGCTGAATTCGAGCGTGAAGAGAAGGGTGTAACAAAAATGAATGCGATGGCTCGTGGTGGCTCTCGTAAATATATCGGTTCTGAGAAAGCTCGTAAAGAGATTATCGAAGTTCCTTTCGCACCATTAGATGGTGTTACTGTAGCCTCTGAAGTCGAAGCTTTCCGTCAATATGGTACTGAAAGTCAAACAGCTTCTGTTGAAGCTCTTGTACAACGTAAGATTGAACACATTCAACGTTCACACGGTATTTACATTCGTGACTGTCAATATACAGCACTTCTAAAAGACAAAATTCTTGCAGAAGATGAAGATGGTAACGAGATCACAGCACTAGCTAAGAACTTCTCTACCCTGTGGGGTGTTTCACGTAAGACGGGTGCAATCAATACTACAACCGCAGTTAACCCGTTTAGTGTATTGGCTACTAAACGTCAAGAAATCATCGATTCGATGGGTGAGAACAATGGTTTCACTAGTATGGTTGTTCTGTGTACCACTCGTGACTTCAACGCTATCGTAGATCACCCAGATGTACGTGCTGCTTACGAAGGTCGTGATGGTGGTGCTGAGTACCTGACTCGCCGCCTTGGTGATGCAGTTGACTTCCAAGTGTTCACTCATAAAGGTGTTACTCTTGTTGAAGACACCTCTGGTAAACTTACAGATGGTTCAGCTTATATGTTCCCTCTGGGTGTACAAGATATGTTCCAAGCAGTTTATGCACCTGCAGATTCAACAGATCACGTGAACACTATCAGCCAAGGCAGCTACCTGTTCTTGAATGCTGGTGAGAATTGGCGTCGTGATGTCATTGAATCAGAAGTTTCTTATGCTTGTATGGTTACTCGCAGTGAACTTATCTGTGACTTGACCATTACTGTTGCATAATATATCTAATATATTAGAGGACTCGAAAGAGTCCTCTTTATTTATTTGCCAAACTTACTAACTAAATCAAAAGCCTCTGATAGTGCTTCGTTTTTAAAAATTTCCTTGCTGAAACTTCTCTCAGTATAAGTGTAACCCTTAATCCTTAGTATATCAAGAATTTGTTGTTCGTGCCTATATACATCTCCGTGATTACCTTGGGAATAATAAATCAAATTGACATCTTTGGTTGAGCTTTCACTACGAAGTTTACTAATTCTAGCTTTTATATTAAATGAACGACCTATTTTTATAAACTCACCTTGAAAATCTAAAAGGTACAAGTAGTCTTGTTCATTCTCTCTTTCTGGAAAATAACCGTTAGCCCTTCCATCTACCAAACTATCTTCTAAAGCACATTGACCACACCTAGTACCGCACTTGAAATCATTAACGGTCAATTTGTGGTAATGACCTCTATCACAAGTGAAATTGAAAAAGGAAAGTGCTTTCTTATAGTCAGTTAACCAACCTCCAAACTTCCACCCTATTTTAGACAGTTCGTGGTTTAGATATAGTTCAATCTCATCTTTCTTCCAACGATACCCTTTAGAACATCGACAAGCTTTTATACCTTTCGAAAGAGATCCTCTGTAGGATATAAATCTTCCAGTACAAACTCCTGCTTTGGTGTACATGTCTTCTGAACAAACAGGACATTTATATATGTAATAGGTACCTTTAGCGTTTGCCCACGTCTTATCCATCGATAAAGAAAATATAGTACCCTCTGGAAACAAAGGAGATACCTTATCTAAGAAGCTTTCGAAATTACACAAAGGGATCTTACCCGCCCTTTTCAAGCAACTTAACTTATAAGATAATTTTCCATTAGATAAGGATTCTATTGAAGTAAAATCTTCTACACCTTTATACTTTATCTTCCAAATTGTTCTATCTCCTTTAAATTCTCCGCTCATCCCTAAACTCTCTACACCTAGAGCTTCACAATATCTTTTGGCTAGAACTTCGTATTGCTGGACTGTAAATCTAAAAGAAGGGACACAATTACAGCAAACCCTCTTGTTGGAAATTACAGCAGTATTCCTTACAAAAGGTTGTGGGAATAACTCCCTATCTTTATTGCATATACTACATGTTAAGGCAAACATGGTTTTATCTAAAGTTTTTCCACTAACAACACCAATAACAGTCAACACACCACCTTTTGGTGTTTCCCATTGCAACCCTATCTTACTCTTCTGACCTTCGGTCAGTAACTCTTCGTTTACGAACTCCACTGTTCCTCCTTAAAACAAACTAACCAACCTCAAACTTTATCACAATAAAACCTGATGTCAACGATTTATTTGAGAAATAATCTACATTCTGTTATAATTGTCTTATACACTTAACCATCAAAGGAGAAATATATGTCATATCATTTTATTCGTGGATACCGTGAGCTGTGGAAATATCTTGCCAAGAAAACCAATGGTGGGATTGATGAATTTGGTAGCGCACAATTGGTGCGTGCATGGTTCAAAACTGCTGAAGGTGAAGTTGTTCGTTGCGGAAGTTGGCAAACCTTATTCCAAGAAATGAACAACCGTTATGGTACAAACTTCATCCCTCACAAATGCCGTGATTCCCGCAACAATTATTTCAATATTGCATTAGATGAAGGTGACATCCCCCTAGTCGAGGATAAACCTACTGTTGAAGCAAAATCTTTAATTTCATTGTCACCAAAAGAAGATGAAGAGGTGTTGAATGCCTTACAAGAACAAGAAGAAAATCAAGCCGCCGAAGAAAAAGTAGTTGAGGTGGTAGCTGCTAAAGAGCCTGATTGGAAGTGGATTGAATCTCTTTCAAATACGAAAGAAGATAAACTAGCTCTTGACCAGTACGCTGCTGAGGAATTCGATATTCAGCTAAATAAGCGAAACACTTTAGAGAATATGATTGTTGTATTCAAAGAAGCATTAGCTGCTAAATAATACCTATGTTAAAAGCCCTCAGAATCGCTCTGAGGGCATCTTTCTATAAATCGATAATACCGTACTCTACTAAGTCTATGTGACGTGTCAGGCAGTATACAAGCACGAATTCGTATGCATTCACATAATAGTGAGTGTATAGTCGATATGTTTCAATTGCATCCATGATAATGTCATATACGTGCTTATCAACAATGGTAACTTTCATCTTATCTGATCCATTATTCTCACGCATATCAATCATCATTGGAAATCCACCATCATGCTGTACAACAGCATACCTTCCCTCTCCTTGACATAATGATAATTTCTCGAAGAAATGTTCATTCCCTTCTTTTGCAAATTGCACACTTTCATCCCAAGTAATTTCTCGTGTAACTTCTATAGTAAGGATAGGGGTTTGTCGTGCACGATTCAATTGTTCAATAATGTCTTTGTTGATCATAATATTTCCTCTGTCATTGTGTATTGTGCTTTACTGAAGTTCATAAGTTATCTCCTTTCTTGTTTAGATACGTTAATCTTAGCACACATAAATTTGTTGTCAACTACTTTATTGCATTTCTTTGTTAATGAAAATCTTTCTGTTTAAGTTAGTTGTTCTATCATGGTATAATATTATACAAGGTTAATCATAACCTTGTCTACTTTAAGATGCTTATGAGGTGATTATGGCTAAAGTGACGAACTTTACACTTACAGGAGATTGGGTAAACATAAACACCCAACTTTCAATACCTGTAGGTACTAATATCTTAATACAAAATCAAACTTCTGGTGAAATTTTTGTACAAGAGCACACAACCTCTCCTTTAAATCAAAGGGATGGTGTACTACTTGTTCCGGTAAGTAAAGGTGATTCATTCGCCACTATCACTTTTAAAGAAGGTGATGACCTTACACCTGTGTGGGTTTTTGGGAATGGCCCAATTGCAGTGCAGAGGGCTTAGTTATGACTATTAATATCGGTAGAGTTAACGAAGGTAATTTACAACAAGAAATTATTGATGCTTACAAATCTTTGAGATCTTTTGCAGGTATTGCTTTACCTGATCCACTTAACACAACCACCTCTGTAACACTACCAGCAGCAAATGTGAACGGTACCTTCTCTATTATCCACCTTGCGGCGGCGACAGAAGGTGGTGGAGTTCGTGGGTCATCGTTTACAGCTAACACTGACGGAACAATCACATGTAATAAGGATATGTTTGCTGTTTCAGTAACATGCTACGCAAAAGCTAAGTACGGTACTAATAGTGACGCTGTCTTGGGGGTTGGGATTGGAAATCCTACACAGATCCCAAACAAACCAGGTTTACAGGTCGGTGAGAACTATGTGTCTCGATTTCAATACTCTAGTTTTGGGAGAGGCAACAACAGACCAGTTACACTTTTAACCCCATATGAACCTGTTGGTAAATCAACTACAGAACTGAATGTGGATGGTGTAAAAGTTGGGGATAAATTATTTCCAGTAATGTGGACTACTGATACTGAAGGTTCTGTGACGCTAACCCTCACAGACTTAATCTTTACAGTACAAGAGATCAGTATATAGGTTTCAAGTTATATACTCTCTTAAATTGATTAACCCCTGTAGCCCGAAAGACGCAGGGGTTTGTTTACATAATATTTAGCTTCCAAACACGTTGATTTGAACTACCTCTCCACTTGAGGTTAGTGTTTTTCAGTTCTAGAACAAACTTACCATCTACCAACACATCAATCACATCAAGAATTTGTCTACGTAACATATCATTTTGAACCTCTTCTAAGGTATAGCCAGTCCACAACCAAATATCTTTATCCGGTAATTCATTCTTAACACGTTTACACAGGTTCAGTACAGTGTCAAAATTCGTAATGTGTAAGGGGTGACCTCCACTTAAGCTCAGCCCTTTAATCCAAGGAGATTGCAAATCTTGGATAATATTATCCTCAAATTCTTTTGTATATAGCTTACCTGCATTAAGTTTCCAAGATTCAGGATTGTGGCAACCTTTGCACATCATCTCACAACCAGACACGAAAAGTGTGCACCGCATACCATCCCCATTAGCATCATCACCATAGATATACTGCATATAATTCATTACATACTAACCCTATCGTTAATCTCTGCCAACTTAGCATCATTGAATCTGGTATCACCGTGGATCTTCTTGTAGCTAATATAACCACAGGCTCTTGATAAAGACATAATGTTGTGACTATTACACACAGGGCAAATATCAACTTCATGTTTTGGTCTATGTCCACAATCTTCACATACTACAAGTTCAAAGTTAACACCTTCATAAAAACCCATATCCATCGCTCTCAAAACTGTAGCTTCAATTGCTTCAAGATTGGCTGGATTGTTATATCGGCAATATTGTATGTGACCACCATTACCTTTGTGGAATAACTCGTACTCCATATCTTGTTTTTCAAACGGTGTAACATCTGCAGTTACATGTAAGTGAAAACCGTTAGAAAAGTATTCTCTGTCACTCACGCCTTTTATCACACCGAAACGTTTTCTAAACTGCTGTAATTGAGTTCCACATAGTGACTCTGCAGGAACATAGTATACTGCATAAAGATAACCATCTTCAGCTTTAAAATCTTCAACCTTCTTGTTGATATAACCCATTACCTCGTTAACAAAAAGTCTATCACTTTTATGTAAAGGTAAACCTTCTTTCAATACATTCAACTCATTCAATGCTGTAACACCAAAGCTTGCAGTGAAAGATTTAACAATATCGTATCCAATATTGTCTGTTGGTTTCTTATTGCCGAGGTACAACCCTCCTTGGCAGAATGCCATTGGATTACTTGAACATTTTGTTTTTGCTAGAGTATCATAACGTTTCTTATGAAGGTTACGAATCATCTCAAGATAATAATCTAGATCTTCATAGAAATTTTTGCCGTCAGATTCTTTCCAAATCATAGGTAAATTCAAAGCAACAGCACCAATGTTTGCACGAGAGGTAAAAACACTTTCACCATTTTTTCCTTTAAAATCAGATAAATAAGCTCTACATCCCATAGGTGAGACAATCTTTCCTGATGATTTATAATACTCCGCAACCTGACCTTGTGTGTCTACAGCCAGATAGTCAGGATACAATGACTTACTGCTACACTTAATAGCCAATGAGAACAGATCTCTATAATCCTGATACTTATCATACTGTGATTTTAAAAATAGGAATACCAATTTTGGGAAAACTACTGGTTCGCCATTACCATTACCTTTCATCCGAATATTGAGTAAAGTTTCACAAAACATCTTCTGCAACTTACGATCATAAGGTTCCTCGGATAAAGCCCCAAACGAAAATGTTGTAAATGCAAAATCCCCACGGCTAGAGGGAATACTGTTCAGCTTCATCTCTAAAGATTGAATACCTTGGTTTAATTCTTGTTGTAGCTTTGTAAATACATAGTGCTCTTCATCCTTGATACCAAAAGATTTAGCTTCATCACGAAGTTTATCCACAGACTTTTTCATATACTTTATAGCAATGGTATCAATTTCTGGGACAGTAAAACCTCCAAATCCTTGAGAAGATGTAGCCAATGTAACATCACCAATAACTTGTAAGGCAGATAGGATGCTTGACGGTTCATTATATTTTAGGTTTGACATCTCAAAACCGCCATTTAGCACATTAGCCATATCAAATAGACAACAATTGATTCCATTGAAGATCAAATCTCGTTGGTCGTGCTGGTATATAAATCCAATATCTGTTGCTTCTTTTTCTTCTTTAGATAGGAAGAATTTTGTGTACAACTCTTTAGCCAAGTAACCCTTAACCAAAGAACCTTTTGTTGATACTAACGTTGATTCGAAATTGCTATTTTCTCTATCACCAGCATACAGAACATCCTTGGTTTTATTATATATTTTATCCCACAAACCTACAAAATCTTGTTTGTAATTACGGTATTGCTTATAACTATCAGCGACTTCAGGATTAATCCTAGACAAACATTTTTCTACAGTATTGTGTAATTCTTTAACTTCGATATCCCCACAGACTTCATCTAAAATCAGAAACTCTAGCTCAACTAAATCCATTTCAGAAAGGGTTATATTACATCTAGTTGCTGATTTACTTACCGCATTAAAGATTTTCTTGATGTCAAAATCTTGCTTGATACCATCTCGTTTTACTACTTTCAATTTTTCTCTCCTAATAAAATAAAAGGGTGAATATAAATTATACCACCCTAAAACAAAATCCTGTTTGACTTGTGTCAACCTAAGCCTATTCTTCTACTCCGATGATTGGTAGATAGCGTTGTGGGGTAATCTCACCATTCCAAGTTTTCTTCATGGGCAACTCTTGACGGCAGTAATATTTATAGATTAAGGCTGCACCTTTCTTAGTAAGGTAGCATGTAGGACGATCTACACCATCATGTCCTTGTACAAACTTAACACTCAAATATTTATCACGTGTATAACCAGAAGCAACCCATCCACCTTTATCTTTACGCATCCAGTTCTTTTCTTCTGATAGGAAATTCTGCACTTGATTCACATTAACACCATTCAACTCTTTACAGAACATTGGAATGGTAATACCTTTTGCATGTTGGTCTTCTAATGCGGAGATGTACTTTCCTTGACGTTCAGAATAATCTTTAACTTCCTTATTCTCGATAAGCAAAGTCTCTTTCTCTTGTACCAAACGTAAATTATTCTCATATTGTTCAGCCCAAGCACGTGCAGCTTCAGCTGGATTAGTAAAATCTGGAAGTGATAATAAACCTTTTTGCTTTTCTTCTTTCAAAGCTTTCCACTCATCTACTAAGGCTGCTGTAAACTCAGGTGACATCTGAGCAACGACAATGTAACTGTCTCGTTCGTTTACATGTAACATTGTAACTGTTTGACCTAAATGGTTAACTTCCCCCACTGGGGTAAGTTTAATAATTCCTTTAGATTCAAGACGTTCCATAGACTGTTTAACTTTGTCCTTACGTTTCCTAAGAAGATTAGCAATCTGTTCATGAGTCATTGTTAGTTCTGTATTATTATCTTGCACTGTTAAAAACATTTTATATCCTCCTTACTTCATATAATCTTTCAAATCACAATCTTCTGGGAAGTGTCGAATGCAACTTGAATCCAATTTATCGTGTGGTAATGTATATTCATCATTGAATGGTTGACCACTTTCCTTAACAATCTTATACGCTTCACTACGTGAATAATATTTACTCGCTGCACCGATGAATCCCTGCCCACGATCACCATCACTTTTATCAGGTGTTAACTCACACCCAAGGTCTTTCAGTAGTTTGATAATAGCTTGCATATTCGGCATGAAATGTCCGCTATCTGCGATAACAATGTTTACCTCTTCACCATCAGGTTTCTTCACCCAATAACGATTTGCCGCACACATGATGATTTCTTTATGCATAATTTTTCTCCTTATTTATGTTGATGCTTTAAATCATCAAGTGTTCTTACTTCCCCATAACGATCCATTAAACAACACATTTTAGTCTGTGTATTCATTAACAATTTTACATACTTAAAGGACATGTTGTTAACCCAACACCATTCGTAGTTTCGAGTCTTATACATAACTTCAAGTATATCATTGGTGTGGTAACGGAAATCTACACTACCAACGTCATTAGCATCAGTTACAAAACAGGCGATATCTCTTGTGTCAATACTGACGCTGATAATCCTATCTTCCATATTTTTAACTTGGTCTACGAAATCTTCAACCTTAACCCAACTCATAATATTTCTCCTTCTATCAACAAAAATCCCCGTCAAACATAATCGCTTGACGGGGTAAATATCTCACATGGAATTTCATATGTCAACATAAACTTAAAAATTCTTCAACTTTTATCTCTAACCCTATCGTACGTCCAGTTCGGCGCTTATTCACTAAAGAGAGTAATGCTTTTCGTGTGATACTGAGTTGATCCTCTAATACAGATTTCTCTTCGTACAATTTATCAATTTGGTCTAGCAAGTTAAAATATTCTTTCTCAAAATCTTTCATAATCAACTCCTTCTGTTATGATGATAATATTAGTCTATTTCTTGTTCAGACCTGCAGCTTTTAGTTTCTCACAAGCTTCACGATAGTTATCTTCTGCCTTACGTAGTGCTTCTGCTGCACGGATAAATTTAGGTAGTACTAATGTTTCTAATGATAAGATACATTCTTTTGTCGCTTGCTCTAATGATTTCTTTTCCATCTCTTTTCTCCTTAAGGGTTAGTAACTTTCTTGTTACGATTTAAATTTAGTCAATCAATGTTAGTTTGTCAACAACTCTTTATGTAAGTTTTTACGCTTTCGTGGTATAATTTATACATGCCGTTGACCTTTGTCAACATAAATTTTACCTCTTTTGGAGAAAATATGAATGAATAGTGCAGAATGGAATGAGTGGGTACGATTCTGGTTTGCTGGGTTAACTGAATCAGACTTACCAGATGCTGTCTTGGATGTGATCATCTCTATGACACTAGAGCAATTCCCTCAACCGGAATACACCCTTTGTCGCCAGAAGTATGAAGTTGTCTTAGCGGTATTACGCTATTTCATCAAACAAGATGCTAAAGGTAGTAGCAGTAGTGTTTCTGGTGGTGCTGTTATTGAGCGTCGTGAGAAACGTGGTAAGCACGAAATCCTTGAGAAGTATTCATCTGATAGTACCATAGGGAAACAATCCTCTTGGGAAGATTTGATGGATAAGGTTAAGGAAGATCCGACGGGAATGATTGGTTGTGTTGTGTTCCCAACAGGAACAGGAGATGCCCCTACTGGAGCTGTAGTTATCGGTGGTGGAAATGTGAATGGATACCAAGGTGCAATTGATTCTCAAAGTAGATGGGAACAAGTGAAGTACAATAATTACTTTGGTGGTGGTAATCGTCCTTGGAGACCATAGTTAAACACCCTATAAAACACGTTGTAAGCTTCATAGTGATGATTTGGTGTGCAAGGTGTAGGATGTATTAGGATAGATGTTAAAATGCCCCTAGAATCGCTCTAGGGGTTTTATTTTTGATGTTGGTTATTTAGTCATAATCGAAACCCAATTCAATAAGTTCTTCCTCAATCTGTTTAATACGACGAGAAATCCTATTGTGGATAATGGTTTCGATAAGTTTAGTGTCATCGCAAATTTCATGGTGCGTTCTCATCACCGTCTTTCCTCGCACCTTTAATTCAATATCTTTGGTACAACCCTCTACCCATTTAAGGTCACCTAATAAAGATTGGCGTGTTTCTATAAGATTAATACCACGTTCTGCTATTTTCTTGTCCATATTATTCCTCCTCTATCATTTTGTAAATAACTCGTGTAATAAACCCTGAGCAAATAAACACTACCCACACAATAAATAGTCTCGCCCCTATCTCTTGGTGCAGAAACTCTTCTGGTGCTAGAAAATACACAATAGTACCGATTACACTCGCGCCACCAGATACAATAGTGATTATAAACATTACCGCATCTACTATAAGCACCATAACAGCGGTCAACCACTCTAGATTGAAGCAACTTGTAATTTCTTGAACAGTTTCTCGTACAGCATCTTTTAGTTTCATAATTACTCCTCCTTAAACCCAACACACATAACCGTTTTATACTCTTTCCATTCACCTGTGCCAAGCCAACCGCATATTTTATCGAATAATGTAAGCTTCTTAGCAAACCCAACTTGCAAATTTACACCAGACGCTTCCCATTCTGACCAATCTGACACTTTACCCTCATACCTGTCATAGTCTCTATGCCGTGAATAATACACCAGAAAAACATTACCAATATCATCACGTTCAAGTTCTTGCTTAGAATCTAACTCTCTTGTGGTGAAGAAAGCTTTTGTGTCGAACAATAACTGTTCCATACACCTACTTCCCTTCCATATAACATTCATGAATACGCTTCTTCGCACCATTCACCACACCATGTTTAATGATAGGTGGCAGTGTAGTACCAACAGAATTAACATGCAATGCTTGAAGTGACGCTGCTGTGAATAAGCGATTTCCATACAATGCATAACATTGCTGCGGGTTAAACACTGTCTTACCATAGAGATAGCTTGCCATATAGATTGCAACCACCACACCGATGATACCTGCAGAAATCTTCTGCCATTTTGCCAAGTTATTCCATTTTTGTTTAAGATTGTTCATACTTTTCTCCTTATTTGTGAATACCCTGACAGAATAAGCTATCGGGGTGTGGTTGTCAACTACTTTTCTTACGTTCCGCAACAATAACACAATTGCTATCTGTACCTACAACATGTATGAAGGCTTCCCGCATAAGTTTTGTCACAATCTCTTCATAACTTTCTTTACAGATTATCTCATCATAAACTGGGATAACAATCTCAGAGTAGTTTTGATTCATATAATCCATAACATAATCAATAACCAATGAACCAAGGTTTGCAGGATCAACGTCACCTTTCCCGAAGAAATATTCCGAGACACACTCATGTCGATTCATCAATTCTTTGACAATATATGATACAGGGATTCGTCGTGTAGGGATTTTCTTCTCCCCTACAAGCTTATCAAGATCATAATCATTAGCTATGTCGAAATTGATTGATGACCGTAATTGAAACTCATCTTCAGCGTAGTAAATCCGAGTCATTACCATCTTACCGACGTCACGTAAGAGTTTGTTATCGTATCCATCAATATAAACTTGATAAGGATCACCAACAAGTTTTTCACCAACCATAGTGTACAACAAACTTGTCTCGAAACATTTGTAATCAAGACAAACTACAGGTTCCTTGTCTATAGTCAGAAGCAACCTCTCCTTTTTAGGCATACTTTGCAATTCAACTGTATACATTTTACCATTCCTCTCCTTTGTTATGTTCCAGATTTTCTCAAGTTGCATTCTTGTATCAAAATCGGAATCATTAACCTTACCAATAGGTATTGTAATAGCATCTGAGTTTATACGATCAACAACATTATGCATATAAACTTGATACTTGTTGGGTTTAAACTTAACAGGATTACCATTTGCATCCCTAAGTGAAATCACATTCTTTTTCTGGATAAAACCTATCTTGTCTTTAAGTTCAAGTAACTCCTTCTTGAAGTCATCCATCATCTTAAAGATTGTAACTTTATCAGTTATTTTCATCTGATGTTTGTTGTTGATTATGTGACAGGTGTATTCTCTACTACCAAGTTCATAAGTACCTAAACCTTGATGTTGTACAAAATCAAGCAACCATCTCGTGTACTGATAACTCACCTTATCTTTCATCTGTCTACCATTAACTATAAAACCTGTAGAGTACACATTTTTATCTAGAGGTATAGGTAGTTTGTTTTTATGGTGTATAGCATGAAGATAACAGTTATTCATAAATACATTGAGAGCAACTGTTGCCATCTGTACCCTTGTGTTGGTTATACTAGATATCTCACCTTTACTTACTATATATTTAAGAAAAGGTTTTAGATAAGTTTTAGAATAATCCTTGATAATCTTGTTTACTTTGGTATCTAAATCATACCTCATACCTCCTCCATACTCCTAATAATTTAAATACTTAAAACAGTTAAGGGAGAACCACTACAAGTCGCAAATGGACTTTTTCTATTTAAAAACATACACTTACATAAGGTCACGTGATTTTTAAATTAATATCCCCTTTACGTAAAACCTTCACATTACTCAAGTCAGTTATCTCATTTTGCAGATCATAAGCTCGTTGTAGGTTCAACCAAATCTCTACTGAAGTACTGAAACATTTACTTAAACGTTTAGCCATTAATGTACTACAAGCTGCTTTACCTGACAGAAGTCGTGATAGTGTAGACAGATCCACATCTAAAGCTTCTGCCAACTCCTTACCAGAGATATTCATCGGTGTCATATAAGCTTCTCTTAGGTATTCGCCTACGTGCATTCGTTTCATAAAGACTCCTTATTTGTTTCTATATCTTATTATAACATGTCTTATGCGCATAACGCAAGTGTTTATTCAACTTAACTTAATAATAAAAAGTTACTTAAAAATAAAGAATTCATATTATTTTTAAAATTTAAAGATCTGTAGGTATCTAACAAACCCGTCTTAAAATCTGAACACTTCCACTCCGTATAAATGTGTAGAAAACTCTGAAATATTTCTAGAAACTCTCCCCAACTCTCCGTAGAACTCATATCAAAAATTAGGTCATTCGCAAGAGAAAGGGCTTTGTGGTAAAGATACTCCCCAACGTGAGCATTTTTAAAATCTACCACCCTGTACCACTCAGACGGAAATTTATAACAACCAACACTACCATCTTCATCCTTAAGGATAGTTATCCTTGATTCATGTGCGGTATGACTTTCATTGACTATAGGATAAGCCTTTCCTTGTAATAAAGAGTGTTTACCTTTTAGGGGGCAAATCCATTTACCTGTATGCTCTATTTTTATTTTCATAAAATCACAACCCACTTTGTTCAACAATCACCCGCATACTCTCGTATGTCTCAGGCATATCCTTCTGCACACTGAACCCACTCAATCGCAACCCAACGATTGCAAAAGCTGCTATAATCAATATTGTTTTAATGTATGTACTTATTATTCACCCTCCTCCAAAATATCATCAACCAAATCCACAACACCACCAATCGTCTGACATGTTGCAAATTTCTCATCCAAGATATCAATCCCGAATGCACTCTCAATATGCATCAGAAATTCTACCTTGTCAAGTGAATCCATGCACATTTCATCGAAAGATGTTTCTCGTGTGAGGAAATCTAACTTTTGCACACATCCGTATCCACCTTGCAATAACAAATTCTCCACACGAGAGTATGTATCATCTTTATTATGGGTGTTCTCCTGAGAGGAGGGTTTACGTTTGATTGTAATCTCGTATCCGAACAACTTCATACAATCTCTCCTCGCAAGTAAGCATTGCGATAATCATCGAAACCTTCCAACCAAGCGGTAGTGTTCCAATGCAAATCTTCACTAATGTGCAGGTTGAGAAGGTGGTTATCAATCTCCTTCTTGTTGCAACCTTTATCCTCTAATCGCTGACGTTCACTTTCTGCATAAAGCAAACCTTTCATCCATTCTGATTGTTTTGTTTTCATGATCATTTCTCTTTAACAATCGAGTATTGACATTCAGTTGATGTAACAACGCGACCATCATCTAACAAGATAATTGTTAATCCTTGAGTTTCATCAACCATATCATCTCTGATAATTTTACCTTTAAACATATGTTCTGGCTGTGTATCATAGTGAAAACACACTTGAACACGTTTTCCAAGATATGAACCTTGCTCTGGATAGGTATTCCAAGTCATATAATTTTTGCAACCCATTTTAATTCTCCTTTAGTTATAAAGCACTATTGCTTCGATGTATGTAATCTTATGATATAAAATTTACCCTGTCAACAAAAATTTCTCCTCTTACATAAAATACTCATTTCTGGTATAATCTATATATGCAATCTGATACAGGAGTTAGGCATGAGTAATATCGAGGAGTTTGTACAAGGACACTCCTCAAGTGTTGATGTACGAAAAGAAACCTCACATACATTATCGGGAAATCTTGGAGAAACGCAAGAAATAATTTCTAACAAAGAAGTTACAGTTTCACCAACAAGTGTTAATCTTATTAATGAGGAAGAGGTTGGAGCACACAAACGTGTGAATACTAGAATTGATTACCTCCAAACTATCTCACATGAAATGGTTACATTTAAGAAGGTATTCACAATCTTCGCCAAGAAAGTGATACGCAAATTCAGCATGAGTGCTAGACATGTTGTACGTAAAGTTACAAACAAAAGTTGGGGTGGGTGATGATCTCTGATGATGATTATATTGCTGGTGATAGTTATATTCTTGAAGTGCAAGTGTTTGAAGATGAAGCACAAACCATCCCACAAGATTTAAACACTATCATTAATGTTGTGTACGGTATATGGTACAGTAATGATTTAGTTAATCCTATTTTTGAGACAGAATTAGCTGATGGATTTATCACTATTCCAGATCGTACAAACGGGAAGATTTTGGTGGATTTGCGCAGTGACCAAGCCAATATCCGCCAAGGGCAATTATTTCAAACTGTTAAAATTGTAGATGATAGTGGTCGTATCACTACAGTGCTGAGTGAATACCTCAACATTCGTACACTACCAAAAGTAAAAGGAATCGTATAATGCTTTCTAATTTCTCCAAAAATATTATGCTCGAAGCTGCTGTTAAGAATGGTACATATGTTTATGCAGCAGCAAGTTCTTCCTCCTCTGTAGGAGATGAGCTTACCACTCCACGCCAAATCATCGTATTCGCTGCTGCAAGCTCTGGAAGCATCGTAGGTAATACATCTACACCAATTACTATTCCTGCAGGTGGTAGTGTCTCGCACATTCATTTATTCAATGCTGCAACAGGTGGCGATTGGTTAGGTACCTTTGCACTCACTGTACCAGAGATTTATGGAAGTGAGGGTAGCTTAAACGTCACAGGATTAACAATCACACTAGGATAAATCATGCACATTCTCCAATACATTCTCATCTTACTATTCACACCAATCCGTAAAGTGGTAGGGTTATTCTGGTTCTGGGTGATTGCTGGATTTCGTCACAAAGCAACCAATATTGTTTACAATTACCACCTATCCACAGGAAAGTGGCTAAAACGCTTAGAGGAGCGTCATCCCAAAAAGGTAGTCAATGGGTGGGTACTGGATGGAAAACGTGTTGGAGAAGGATTGGTGCGGTTTAAACAGGCATCTTACATACAATACTTATTCTGGTATTGGGTAGTGTGGATTTGGTGTGATGATGATTCGAATTATGACTCAACAGATACAGGTTTCATCAAAACAATCCTTGACGGAGAGCGTAAAAGTTGGGTGATGAAATTCTTCGGGGAAAGGTTACAATCTGAATATAAATATTTACTCTCGCGCAAATTTGGTAATCGCTTTGAGTTAGGTGATAAACAACTGGGTAGTGTTAGTTTGCGCAAGTGTTGGTTATCAACAACATTATGGCTTATGCGCAATACAGCATACAATGCGAAATATTCCATGTACGAAAGTGATAAGCAACATTTCAAATTTATGATTGGTAAATATAGATTCGGGTGGTACCCAGAGGATATTGTCAATGGCAAGCAGAACTATACACTAAAGTTTTTCGAGTGATATGAAAAGAGCCTCCCAAAATGGGAGGCTTTGTTGTTTGTGTGTCAACTTTTCTTAAATAAACTTCTGTACCGAAAGAGGAGAACGTTTATGAGGTTTTAGATCACTAGATGTATCATTTTGTTGACATAAAACATGGTACTAATACATTAAGTATAGGACAATTAATATACCTACGAAAGCAAAAAAGGAGTCAACACCTGACCAACTATTCGGATCTTTAAAAGGTAGTTGTGTTAGTTTTTCTTCCCCATTTATTACCCGACAGTTTTCACTGATACGGTTTTGCAGGTAATCTTCTAGTGCTACCAAAGCTTCCTCTTTGCAACCTGTTAATTTAACTAATTGTTTAAAACTATAGTACTCTTCACCAAATAACCATTCTCTGTCTCGATTATTATCCCAATCCCACTCTACCTTTTCTCCGTTATCTTTATAATACCATCCTTGATCTGGGTATCTTAGGTCGTTCCAAGCATTTTTGGCTAATGCACCGCATGTTCTACCCCATACCCAACCGCGTATATCAGATAAATTTTCTGCCTCCTGTTCTTTTCTGGTTTTAAAATTACCCCAGAATGCATCTGCAAAAGTCTCCGCACCCCAATAACTTTCCCATCGCTCATCACAAGTCTTACACATAATACCTCCAGTTTTAGGTAAATTTAAAGGATTTTGAGTTAGTATTCACAATAATTATCTCCAAAGAATATGGTATAATACGCACCACGGGAAGTTTTATAAAGACCAATATATCCATATTCATACCCGTAACTCCCCAACCCACAACTGATTAATCTTGCATACTCTCCACCTATTGTATACGAGGAAGCATTGAACGAGGTTAAAGTCATACCGAGTATAAGTGATGTAATTAATTTTTTCATGTTTGTTTCTCCTTTGTTTGTTGGATTGTTGTCAGAACTAAATTTCTCAGTTTATATTCGTATGATACTTTGGAAAGTTTAATTTTGTCAACAACTATTTTTAATAAAAAGTATTTACCAGTTAGGCGGTTGTGCTAGAACACCAAAGTGCCATTACGTTCTTGTTCATGCATCTCTTTGACACGGGCATTTAGGTGTTGACGATTGCTCAGTATGTATTTAAATCCAGATTGTGTCCAACGCCAAGCAGTATCTTGTGCGGTTTTACCAACACGCTTATGTTCAAGTAAATTCTTATCCATAAACCATTTCAAAACATTCTCACGCTGCTTGATGTATTTCATGAACAAGCGAGGGTGTTCAATACCAGCAGCTTGAGCACCAAGTTCTTGAGGTAGGTAGTTCTTACCATTGATAACCTGCCACACGATACTCTTCAACACTTGGTTTTCTTCTTCAAGACGGTTGAACTCTTTGATGAAAGCTTCCTTCCAAGCATAAGCTTCTTTACCTGTCATCGACATCGCAACCATAGAGAAACCATCTTTCGTCAGATTGTAGTGTTCAGTCTCTCGGTTTGCTAACTCATTGAATTTCTTGGTAAACGCAAAATTGCGTTGAGCAAAATCAGGACTAATATTAGGCAATACCTGCTTATTAATGGAACGTAAAATATCAGCATGACGCTTACCGAACTTTTCAGCAACCAGTAGTGTGGTAGTTGTTTGTGTCTCCGAATCCAAAAGACCGAATACTGTAATTTCATTTTGCATATACTTTCTCCTTTATCGTTAATAATATCCATGAAGGAAACCTTCCTTCACACGCGAATACTAACACAAAGGAATACACTGTCAACATAAATTTTAAATTATTTTGCAAAGGTTATATATTGACAACGGAGGTTGTCGGAGGTATGATTCGGGGATATAAAATTATTGGAGGAGTGTTATGCAAAAACAGATTTTGACAAGTCAAAAAAGGAATATGTATATCCTTTCACGTTGTAAGGTTTTAGTTAAAAATGGACAGGTGTGTCACTTACATGAGGATGGTAATGTATACACAGTACCCTATGCTAATACAGTTTTTATAGGTTTAGCTGAAGGTACTAGCATCACTAATGAAGCAATGTCGATGCTTGCTGCAAATGGTGTTATTGTGTTTTGGACAAAAGGTGGTGGTTATGACATGTTCGCCGCAGATATTATCTGTCACTTACCGCAAGCAGATTATCGTCCAACAAAGTATATGCAAAACTGGGTACGATTGTGGCTGGATGAGGAAAAGAAACTATCTGCAGCAAAAGAGATCCTTAAAATGCGGGTAGATTCACTAAGTACCCATGTACACGATTTTGGTGTGGATGTGGAAAACAAGAGAGTTTCCTCCATAGTTAACAAGTTCGATAAAGGAGTAACACAAGCGACTAGTTTTGAAAGCTTACTAGGTCATGAAGGTACCTTTGTTAAAAGTTTGTACAAGGAATACGCACTAGAATACGAAATCGAGTTCAAAAGAGACCATAAATCAGCTGACAATTACAACAAATTCCTTACGTTGGGTAATTACTACGCATACGGTATCGCAAGGTCAAGTTTGTGGGCGCTTGGTATCGACAACTCTTTCCCATTACTACACGGCAGTACACGTCGTGGTGGGTTGGTTTTCGATGTAGCTGACATCATTAAAACTTCAATAATCTTACCTTTAGCTTTTCACGCTGCTGATCAAGGGATGAGCAATACCGAGTTTAAAAGGTCTTGTGTTGCTTATTTTGATAAAAATGATATACTCGCTTACCTAATAAACAACATTAAAAGATTGTGTATGGAGAATTCAGATGTTCATCAGGATTAAGTGTTTCTCGAAACAACCTATAGCCAAAAAGGTAAGTCGTGAAGTATCAGCCTATCTGGAATACACTGGCAATAACACATGGGAAGGTCACATAAGTGGTCAGGGTGTTAGTAATTTGCAAACAAAGTTGATTAATGTAGGCAAAGGTGTAAAGGTAGTTTGCAATTACCAAGACAAGGTTTTATTTGCTATCGGTAATGTAGCTATGTCGGACACTGGTTCTGTTCCAAAATACACCACTAAAAAAGTGTACAAACCTGACGATAGTATCTTCACACTAAAACAAGGTTTGGTTGGTGTAGCTGCACTTTGGCACGACTTAGGTAAAGCTAACTCTTATTTCCAGAGGAAACTACGTGGTGAGTGTAACCCCAGCGATCCTGTTCGTCACGAGTGGGTTAGTGGTGTTATTGTTTCGACTTTTGCCAAAGGTAACGACTGGTTATCAGATGACTTTATCATCCCAGAAGTAAAGCATAGCGATAATGTTTTTGGGGATGATCAGGTGCTTAATGCTGTGTTGTGGCTTATTAATACCCACCATAAAAAGGGTTTAGTCGAAGACCCTATTTATCGTGCAACAAAAACTATGTTTACAGAAACTTTACAATGCGTAAATGTTAATGGTGGTTGGTTTAATTACGGAGATAATATTGACGAGTGTTATAAAATTGATACATCTTTTATTACTGATACTTATGTTAAACAACTAAACCGTTACCGTAAAAAGTTATTAGCCACTAAGCACATATGGTTTACTTTAGGCGAAGACCAGAAGATTGCTATACTGCAAGAATGTAGAGTTGCATTAATGTTAGGAGATAGCAATTTCAGCTCCGATCTAATAGGGGGTGATGGTAGCCACCTTTACGCAAACTTGGATGAATGTGGCAATTTAAAACAAACACTAACACAACATTTATTAGGTGTAACAGATTGTGCATTAAAAGCTTTATTCACAATAAATCACCACAAACCTGTAAAAGCTAACTTCATCCCTACAATAGCTGAAAAAGGAGAAGGTAAGTTTGCATGGCAGAATGGTGTAAATATGGTTGATAGTAGTATTGATAACATGTTTTGTATTAACATGGCAAGTACAGGAAAAGGTAAAACATTGGCAAACCTGAAACTTTTACAACACTTCGGTAATGTGCGCTGCAGTTTTGGGTTAGGTATGGTTAGTTTAACAAAACAGACAGCTAAGCAATTTCTGGATATGGGCGTGGATTACAACTCCGCAGCGATGGTTACTGGTTTTAGCAAAAGTAGGTTTAATTTAGGTAGTGAATCTTTAGATCAGGATGAAGTTAGTGTTGAGTATTGGGGGCAGACAAGCAGTTTGTCCAAAGTTTTTCCCAATAACAATGCAGGTTTTAAAAACAAGAAATTACTGTCTGCACCAATCTTAGTTACTACCACAGATCATTTGGTTAAAGCTTCCGGCGTAAAAAAGGGCAATAAGCAAATGTTACCTTATGTGCGTTGTATGCACAGTGATTTAGTGTTGGACGAGATCGATGATTATGGTATCGAAGATATGGTTGTATTGGCACGCTTAGTGTACCTTACTGCATGTTACGGTAACAAAGTTATTATCAGCAGCGCTACTATTACACCTGCAATCAGCAATATATTTTACGAAGCGTATAGCAGTGGTTATAAAGTGTTTTGCGCCAACAAACAAACTACATACAAAGGGGTTAATGTCGTGTGGTGGGATGAGTTTGGTATTAAAGTTGAAAAGGTTACTGATCAATTTAGCAACCTTAACACACGTTTTGTTAATAAGCGGATTACTAACTTACTTGAGTCTACACCTAAGCATAAAGCTTTAGTTGTGGATCAAGATGATAATATGGAAGCGGTAAAACAAAGTATAACCACCCTACATAACGCACATAATAGTGGCGGCGTTAGTTTTGGATTGATCCGCACAACAACGATTAAAGATTGTGTAGCTGTAACACAGGAGTTGCAAAATTGGGAAACAGATTTAAGCATAAAAATCCTTTGTTACCATAGTCGGTTTGTGGGGGATACAAAAGCACAGATGGAGGAATATTTATCCAAAGTGTTGAACCGCAAAGGAGATGAGTATAAAAAGTTTGTCGATACAACAACACCAACAGCTTACATTGTGGTGGCAACTCCTGTGGTTGAAGTAGGCCGCGATTTCGATTTCGATTGGGCGATCATTGAACCTAGCAGTGAACGTAGTATTGTGCAATGTGCAGGGCGTGTATTACGGCATCGTTCGTCAACCCCAACAACACACAATATTCATATACTAAAGTACCCATTCAAATTTTACCGTAATAGTAATATTTGTTACGATGTTGCAGGGTACGAAAGTAAAGGGTATAAATTAAAAAGTAAAAATATGCTTGACATATATAAAAAGGAAAGTATAGTTAACAGCGTAAACCGTTTGCAAGGGGATGCAGCATTTTACACAAAAAGCTTGACAGCACTGGAACATAAGGTATTGTTGGATAAGTTAACCACCGATATCGCCGATACTAATGTGTTTGTGGGTGGCTGGCAACTTACAGCAAACCCTCACGAATATTGCAAATGGCGTAGAGGAACAAAAAATGAAGATTTAGTGTTGACAGATGGTAAATGGAGTGGTAATGTTACGACAACCAAGCCGATACAATCCAAAATTTGGAGAAAATGGCAAGGTGAAAATGGAAGTATTACCGTACCTGAGTATTTGTTAGATAAAACAATATGTTACAACGATTTTTATGGAGGGTATGAAAATGAATAGATTTTTCTCGAAATTTTAAATATACCATTGATTTTTAAAAAGTTTATGGCATAGTTTAAGAGTTAGCAGCCGCATAGGCTGCTTAAACAAAGACGTGACAGCAGTGATCGACTTTATAACAGTTAGCAGCCGCATAGGCTGCTTAAACAGTGTATTGCTTGCAGTGGGTTACACACAAGAAGTTAGCAGCCACATAGGCTGCTTAAACAAAAGGAGAAATTTATGATTAAAGAAATGATTGAAGATTTTATTAGTAAAGGTGGTTTAATTTTTACCCACAGTGGACGTTACACAAACACAAACAATAGTTGTTTTATTTTTAACAAAAATGATATAGGTGTTGATACTAAAGTGGATATGTACACACCAAAGTCTGCAGGTATTAAAAACGAGGAGGGTGAAAACCTTTGGCAAGTATTAAACAAGGCTAATATGTTTTACCGTATTTATAGCGGAGAACTAGGTGAGGAGTTGCAATACTTACTTAAAAGTTGTTGCACAGCAAAAGAGGATGTAACCACACTACCTCAAATTTATTTTAAAAATGGCGAAGGTTATGACATCCTTGTACCAATTGGTAATGCACACAACCTTATAAGTGGTACGGAGTATTTGTGGGAACATAAGTATTACAATACTTTTACCCAAAAGTTGGGCGGTAGTAACCCACAAAACTGTACACACGCTTGCAATAAAATGCGTGGAGGTTTTAAACAATTTAACTGCACACCGCCACAAGTGGAGGATAACTATAATGCGTAAATTTATTATTGTTAAAAATGTCAAGGTTGACGGTATTAACGCAAAAAGTAGCGACATTACTGTAGGTATGCCGCCTGCAACAACGTTTTGTGGGCTGGGCGAGACAATGAGTATTAAGACAGGTATTGTTGTAAAGGCTGTCAGTTATGGTAGTGTTAAGTTTGAAGTACGTGGTAGCCGATTTAATACAAGTGTAACTAAGTTTGCTTGGCAGGATCGTGGCAATGGTGGTAAAGCCAATAACAACTCACCTATTCAACCAAAACCCTTAGCAGACGGTGTATTTACACTATGTTTTGAAGTTGAGTGGGAAGACTGTGCAGAAGTTTTGGTTGACAAGGTTACAAACTTTATCAATACTGCACGTATTGCAGGTGGCACTATTGCTAGTTTTAATAAACCTTTTGTTAAGGTAGCAAAAGATGCAGAAGAACTTGCAAGTGTTAAAAATGCGATGATGCCATGTTATGTGGTAGTGGATTGCGGTGTTGAAGTTAATATTTTTGAAGATGCTGTTAATCGAAAACTACAACCAATGGTTAATGGTTATAAAAAACTTGAGAAAATAGTTGACAATAAACATATGCGTGATAAATTTACACCAGCTTACTTAGCAACACCAACATATACAATGATTGGTTATAAAATGGTAAGCAATGTGGATAATTTTGACCAAGCCTTATGGCAATATGGTGAAAATACAAAAGTAAAAACAATTGGAGGAATTTATAATGACTAAACTTAAAGCACCAGCAGTATTGGCATATAGCCGTAAAATCAACCCAACTAATGCACTTATGTTTGCAGTTAACTGGTCTGATCGTGATAACACAACAGCCGTAATGGTTGGTACAAAAACGGTAGCAGGTACACAAAGTGTGCGAGGTAACCCAAATGATGCTGACAAAGGTAATATCCAAACTGTAAACTTTGCAAACTTACCACACAACAAAAATACACTGCTTGTAAAATATAATGTTAAATTTGTAGGAGATGTTTTTAAAGCCGAATTGGGTGGTGGTGAGTACAGCAACACACTGCAAACTGCACTGGAAAACACAGACTTTGGTACACTAGCTTATCGCTATGTATACAATATTGCAGCAGGTCGCACATTGTGGCGTAACCGTGTAGGTGCTGAAAGTATTGAAACTGTAATTACTGTTAACGACCAAACATTTACTTTTAGTGACCTGCTGGTTAATGAGTTTGATGAAGATGTAGATGTTGCAGAAATTGCAGATATGGTTGCTGGCGTTTTAAGCGGCGAAGGTTTTGTGACACTAAAAGTCGAACATTACATGTTACTGGGTGAAGGTTCGGAAGTGTTCCCAAGTCAAGAGTTTGTGGAAAACTCGAAACTAAGTAAGCAACTTTTCGACCTTAACGGACAAGCAGCGATGCACGATCAGAAGATTGGCAATGCAATCCGCACAATTGATACATGGTATGAAGATGCTACCACACCAATTGCTGTAGAACCTTATGGTAGTGTTGTACGTAACGGGGTAGCTTATCGTGCGGGTAACAAAACCGACCTGTTTACACTTATGGATGGTGCAGTTAATGGTAAGAGTTTGACCGAAGAAGATCAAATGTTTGTCACAGCTAACCTAATCCGTGGTGGTGTGTTTGGTGGAGGTAAGGACTAATGTATAATACAATTAGTATTACAGTTGTGGATGCGGATGATGTAGGTGTTAACTTTGTGGTAAGTAAGGTTTTATCCACACTACACAATAAAGGTATTTTTAACGGGGAAGTTGGTGTAACCTTCCCGAGAATGGATAAAAATGTTGGCGATGTAATTACCTTATTTAGCAAAACTGGGGTTGATCGTAAAGTACTAACATCCACGTTAAACACACTTACGGATTTTATACACATTGGTAAACCAAAAGAAGCTGATAAGGTAAAAACTTATCGCAAGGTTGATACCAAAAGTAAAGGTAAACTTATTCGCAGATGTATTAAGCGGAAAGGTGTTAGTGCAGAAACTGCGGAAAGCTTATACGGTAATTACAAAGGTGAGAAATGTAAACTACCTTACATTGTGGTTAATAGTAAAAGTACAGGTCAACGTTTTAGCATGTTTTTGGAGGAGTGTGAAAATTCGGAGAAATTCAACAGTTATGGGTTATGTATCGTAAGTTGTTGATTTTAAATGAGCTTGAAAAATACCACGATTTTCTCTAAATTTTTAATAAACCTTTGAAATTTATGGATTTTGTGGTATAGTTTAAGTGTTAGCAGCCGCATAGGCTGCTTAAAGATTGCATCAGTTGGATAGTTAATTGAGTGGGGCGTTAGCAGCCGCATAGGCTGCTTAAAGAAAGCAGAACTCACCGCCGAAGTGGAACAGCGTGTTAGCAGCCGCATAGGCTGCTTAAAGATTGTAGTGATGACATAATCTCGTCTCGACTCAGTTAGCAGCCGCATAGGCTGCTTAAAGATCACAATCAGCTATAAGCCCTGCATTTTCAATGTTAGCAGCCGCATAGGCTGCTTAAAGATGTTAGAGTCGGTAGTATCTGGATGATCGATAGTTAGCAGCCGCATAGGCTGCTTAAAGGCATTGCAACTATGCAAAATGATGAAGCTAAAAGTTAGCAGCCGTACAGGCTGCTTTATTTTTTTACTTGTGTTATAATTAATACATAATATATAAACAAGGTATTAATATGTTTGTAATAAAATTCACGGAACTGGAAAACCACATAGCAGAACTCGAAAGGCGAATAAAAGCTTTGGAAAAAGCTGACTTGTTTTACGGCTACCACCAAATACAGCAATCCCACTATTCCGGTTTTAACTATCCTGACCTAGCCGCAATACTTTCTGCGGGTAGCTCTAGTGTTAACATACCTGCCCGTCCAATTTTTGACATAATGCAACCATTAGTTAAGGTTAACACAACCAAGTTTAAAACTGCATTGCGAGGGTATTTAACCAATTTAAAAGGTAAACCTACGAAGAGTATTGACGATATTGGTAAAGCGTTTTGGGAAGAGTTCCGACCAGCTTTTAACATTGTGATGGGGAATGAAGCTTACCTTGTTGCAAACAGTGCAGGTGTAAAAAGGCAGAAGTTACTGGATGGTGCAGATCCGAACAAACCGCTATACTGGACAGGCGATTTTGCTAAACATATGTCCTATTTTATAAACAACAACTTAGTATATAGTAACAACGGGTAATATTTATGGCACAATGGAAATTAATTAAAGAAAAGGTAGCATATTTAAAAGTAGAAACAAAACTACCTGCAACATGGCATAATGGCGTACTGGTACAACCTCCTCCGACGATAACCTATCAGTCTTTTCCTTGCTTGTGGGAACCATTCGATCCTGATGAAGCTGAACTATTACCATCAGGTATTACATCAACAGATGCGCGTTGGTTATTCACAGAGAAGTTGTTAAGAACACAGGACGATGCAACAACCAATAGTACAAAAGCTGACATAATTTATTTTGCAGACCCATCTAAAGTCACAGGTAAAAAACCGCAAGCGTACGAAGTTTGGCGTGCTGAGGAATGGATAGAAAATGATGGATTTTTATTGCTGGATAATACACAACACGATTATGTTGTAATTAAAGAAGGACGGTTAAAATAATGTGGAACATACAATCAATTCCATTCGATCCAGTACAACGATGCCGCACGATTGCCGAGGCTATCGGTGAAGTTGTACCAGATTTGTTAGGAAGTTTAACAGTAAGTAGCAACTCCTACAAAATTGACTTAACCGACATAACCACTCCTGCAACTTACACACTTGATACTGAAGTGATGGATTTGGATACTGGCGTAACGACTTTGGTAAATTTAACATTTACTTCCGCAGGCACAGAAACTGTAGACGAACTTTATACAGTTTTGGTGGATACATTTTCAACTGCAACACCGTTACTACACTTTAGCACAAACCTAGACTTTACCTTGGATGCAGGTAAATATTTTACCTTAGCAGCAAAAGAAGGTGTAGGTTTTGTGCAAGGTATAACAGTATCACCTAATATTACTATTACCGAGGAATTAGTAGCCGCACCGATTGGTAAACCTGCTGCTTATATGCAATACGGTAAGCAACCTATTTGCCAATATCCATTAATCGTAGTTACACCTATTTTACATGAAGAGCACAACTCTGTTTATGGCAAAGGTAGTATTGAGGTAGATGGTGTACAACGGCCTTACGTAGAAGCCTATATAAAGATGCGAGTAAGTGTACGTTGCGAGAGTGGCGATTATCAGCAAGTATTAACCAATGGTACTCCATCCGCAGGTTATATACTCAACCAGTTTAAACGCCGCATCCAGTACGATAACCACCGCCAGACATTTTTTGAAAAGGTAAATGCTTCCATCCAAAAAGATATAACAATTACTCCAGTACCTGTTATTGATGGATTAAACCATATGGATGCAAGTACCGCTATTATTGAGTTTGATTTGATTGATAGATATATAGAGATGCAAGGTGGTGCATTGTACGCAGTAGAAGTTAAGCAGGGTAAATTCTTTATTGATAAAACACAAGTTATGGATAATAAAGAGCGTACTATTGCAAGACCGGATTATATACCATAACGTAAACATAATTGATAACAATTACTATTTCTGTTATAATTAGTTTATTAACACACATGTGTGTTAATGCTTTTACGTAAAAGAAGATATAACGTTGATGCAATGTCAACATTAATAAGAGGATAAGAAATGCCTTACAAAAATTCGGTGGAGTCGATCACAAGGCTCTCCACTGTCGCTGCTGCAGGTGCAAACCTGAACAATAGTATTTTTATTGCAGCACACAACTATTTCCGTACAGCTACTAAGCCGTACTATACGATGGAAGATGTTAATAACGACAAAGCCATCCCAACCTATAGTAACGCATATAAAGCTTTACAGCAAGCGTTTAAACAAGTAGGTGGTGCATCCCCTATTTATTTAGGTCGTATTGACACAGACAGCGTTACATTTACCCCCACTGTTCAAAATAGTAAACCATACAAAATCAAATGTAAAGTGTTTGATAAAGTTGATTTGAGCGATGTTGCATCATTTGAAATGACACATACATCTAGTGTTACTGCAACAGCAAACGAAATTGTAACAGAGTTGATTGCAAGTATCGTAGCTCCACCTGCAGAAGTTACTTTTTCATCTGTTGGTGATGTACTGAAGTTTACCCCTTCTGCTGGGCATCAAATCATCATTGAAGAAGCTACAAGCAACCTAGTACAAAGCTATGAGCACAGTGTAACAGGTGCAGAAGCTTACGCAGCAGTTGAAGATGAAGCAAACGAAGAGTTCTACTTTGTAACAAGTGAATCTCGTGATTTAACATTCGTTAAATCGCTTGCTGATGCTGTCGAAGCTACAGAGAATAGTGATTATAAGAAGCAATACCGTGTTGCATCCTCCGCACTATCTACACTAACTGTACTGACAGATCCTGTAGCAGCAGATGACCTACTTGGTAAACTTTACGAAGCTGAATATACCCGTACAATGGGTGAATGGCATGACCAAGCTGATAATATCTTCCCAGAACTGGCAGCTTGTGTGAAGGTAGGTGGATACTTTGCAGGTGCAGTTAACTGGAAGTTCTTACAGAACACAGCTCCAGCAGCACGTCATCCAGATTTAGGTCGCTTACTAAACAAAACCGAACAAGGCTACATTGCTGATCGTAATGCTAGCTGGGTTGGTAAAGAACGTCGCGTCAGTTTCATGCACGGTGGTACAAATGCGATTGGTACAAGCCATTGGTCTGACCTTGTTCAGATTAAAGACTGGGTTGATGACCAGATTGAAGTACGTGTACTTACTGCACTGTTGAATGCAAACAATGGCGGCTTACCATTGACAATGACTCGTGCCGATCTTGCAATTGTCAAAGAGCGTGTTGAGAGCGTACTGATTGAAGGTGTTGAGCGTAAACTATTCGCAAGTTTCGATCCTGTAAAAGTACCTGATAGCATCTCGTTCTCCGATCAAGCTGCACGTATCCTGAAAGATGTAACCTACAACGCATACTTTGCATCTAAGATCAACTTTGCAATTATCAACGGCAACCTAACTTATAAAGAGGAGTTAGCATAATATGGGACGTACTTATAACTCCGGTTCGGTACTTAGTAACTGGAATGGTATTGACCTTGCAGAAGGTTACCAGTCTATGTCAATCGAACCAAGTGGTGATCTAAAAGCATTTAAGATGGATGCGCAAGGCAAACGTACCACTAGTATCTTAGCTGACCGTTCTGCAACGTTTAGTGTAACCTACGACCAAACCGCAACCACTGTTGAGCTGTTGGATAATATCATCGCAGCAGAGCAGATTGTCAATAGTCGAGTTGCAATCCCTTACTCCGGTCAGATTATCTTCAACGACCCACTAGGTTCGACAGGTTCATTCGTAGCATTGAACGCAAGCTTACAGAGCGGTGTAGGTGAATCATGGGAGAAAGAGGTAGGTGAGCGTACATTCACTTTCCACTGTGAATTACTACTTCGTGGTGACCCAGCACTTATCATGGCAAACTTGGCAGATTACTTAATCTAATCCTGCATGGGGCTAGGGGAAACCCTAGCTCTTTTTTCATTTCAAGGAGAAAATATATGTTATCAAAACGTAGCGTAACAACAACTATCAACAATCATAAATACAAACTTCAAAAATGGAATACAAAAACTGTATTTGAAGAAGGTACCGAATTACTAAAAGTAGTGTCACCAAGCTTAACTATGTTAGCAGGTGATTTGATTGACGGTACTAAATCAGCAGATCAAGAGTTATTTGAGGATGTATTATCATCCAAAAAATATGCCCTAACCGAAGCTTTCTCTGTCCTAAATTCAACATTAACTCGTGAACATATCTCAACTTTAGTAGATAAAACTCTAAGTGGACTAAGTTATTACGATAGTGAAGAAGAAGAGTGGGTTAAGGTTGATGATTATAGTGATTTATTCGACCAAGAAGAATATGAAGCAGACTTTCTCGACGTACTATTCTGGACACTAAAGGAGAATCTGTACAGTTTTTTTATAAAGCAAGGTATGTTCAACTCAAAGATAAGGTCGTTGTCAAAACTCGTGAAGAGCTTCGTAGAGAACATGCCGAAGAGCGAGGAAAAACAAGAAGACTTGAGTTTAGAGTAATAGACTCTGCAATAGAGCAGAATCCAAACTTACTTATTTACTCTCGTGCATTTGAGTTGGTTTGTTCGGAATATTGTAAGGAAAGTATAGATACAATATTACATGAGTGGGATTATGACCAATTTTATGAATTGGAATTCTTTGTAGATTACCGTACAGACAGGGTTATCCATATAGAACGTGATCAAAGTAAACTAAACCCACAACCAAAATAACCGAAGAGGTGTAATATGGCTGAAAACTTAGTACGCTATGGTGCTGGGTTGGAATTCACAGGTATGGCAGCTATCCAGAAAATGCGGAAAGCTTTGTCAGACTTGAATAGAATCCAACAAGAATCATATCGTAGGCAAACTGCCAGTTTAAAAGCTAAAGATACTGCACTGGCGAGGATGTTACAGCAGGAACAAAAGAATTATGAAATTGTTCAAGCTGCAATAACCAAACGTCATGCGCAGGAAGAAAAAGAGCGAACACGAAGAAGTATTAGTGCTGTAAAAGATAGGCTACGTGCAGAGCAGCAAGCTAATAATATCGGGAAAGCTAGGATTAAACAAGCTGTAGGGAATATCACAGCACCTACGGGTGCTGAGAATATGCGAGCGTATTATCAAGAGTTAGAACGTAGTGAAAGAAAACGTTTAGGGCAACTTGAAAGGTACAAAACTTCTCTTAGTAAAGAATATCTTCTCAACAAAGATAACTTGAGTTTAGCAGAGCAAGCTTACAAAAATGCAATCAAACAAGCGATGATGCAAGCTAAAACTGCTGATGAATTACGTAATGCAGTTAAAGCTGAAAGGGTGCGGTTGCGTATAGCTCGTGAGAATACTCGTGAATACGAAAAGCAAAACTTTTTGATGCGAAGAATGCAACAATCCTCACAGCAAATGGCTGGTAACATGGTGAGTGCATTTGCAGCAGCAGGGTTAGTCTCTGGTATCACACGAGTAGGGCAAGAGTTTGAATCTGTATCAAATACGATGCTCTCTGTAACAAATGATGCTCAACTTGCAGGACAACATCTTGCCTTTGTTCGAGATGAAGCTATGCGGCTTGGTACTCCTTTGAAAGAGGGTAGTAAACAATTCGCAAAAATGCTTGCTTCTGCGGGTGATACAGTGGCGATTGGCACAATCCAAGAGTCCTTTAGAGGATTGTCCGAAATGTCAACAGTACTTGGTTTAAGTGCAGATGAATCTGGAAGGGCTTTTACGGCTCTCACACAAGTCTTATCAAAGAACCAAGTCATGGCTTAATTTCTTGGGTCATGTAAAATCTCTTTAATTGCTGGAACCTCATAAAGCTTCAGATAGGATACTAGACAGTGATGTACTAGCGAACCCTAAAAATTCTGAAGATATGTTGACAATCAGCAGCGAAGACTCTAATGTAGAGTAACGTCCAACGACCAGTAAGACCTGATAAAGCAGGCATACCACGTAAGCTATTGACGGTGATTTCTGAAATGAAATCTTTAGGGAAACGGGAGACACCTTCGGGTGAAGATATGGTCTATTCTTTATGGAAACATAAAGATGCACAATTGTGCTGGTGAGTTTTAGCGTAACTCATTGAATTATAAGGAAGAACTAAGTTATTGTTTTATATAAACTTTTTGGTTCGTTATGTAGAAATACATAGAAAAATAAATTGTACGAATTGCGGGGAATCAGTTCTTGACGATACTAACTATTCATGGTAACATAGAATAGGGCTGACAGTAATGTGTCAGGTAAAGTAAAAACTCGTCTAAGTTATTCTGACAATCCGCAGCTAATATTCTTAGACTCCGAAGACAGTAGGAGATAAAATGGAAAATGAAATCTTTAATTTCTATGGTGTAGAATCAAAACGTATTCCGTATTTGCCGAACTACTCCGCATCTAAGTGTGGAAGAATTTTCAGGATTGATACTGGTAAGGAGATGTCAAGATCACCTAACCGTGGTAATAGTCCTTACCTTATGTTTAGATCATGTCACGACAATAAACCACGAAACTCTTTCGTTCATGTTGCCGTAGCTTGGGCTTGGATACCAAACGATGACCCTGAAGTGAAAACACAGGTCAATCATAAAGACGGTAATAAGTTGAATAATCACGTTAACAACTTAGAACACGTAAGCCACTCCCAAAATCAAAGACACGCTATTAACACAGGTTTAAAAGGTAAAGGTGAAGACCTTTATAACGCAAGTATGTCTGAAGATATTGTTCATAAACTATGCCAAGAATTGCAAGAAGGTTTACCTACTAAATACCTTGCCGAAAAATACGGAGTAAGTAAGGATATTGTTAGGAAATTGAAAGCTGGGGATACTTATTTCCATATCAGGGTGTTATATAATATTGACCATACTTACAAATTTACCTTATCTGAAGAATCTATACGTTGGGTTTGTGAGCAGATAGTAAAAGGTTTATCTGATAGACAAATATCCAATAAAAGTTCAAATAAGAATATAACCCCTATAGAGTGTAAACGAATCCGGTATAAAATTAGATACAAATCACTAACGGATGAATATTTCTAAGAATAATGTTCAGAGACTATTCCGAAAGGAAGTAGGGCAGCAAGCAAATGGCGCTCCAAGTGTACAACACCTGACCAAGTAATGTTGAAGGTGAAGATATAGTCCGATACCCAGTGGTGACATTGGGCAGCGAAAGCGGTTGAGAGTGTTGCGACCTCAACGAACAGATGAAAAGGTCAACTGGGTTTAGGTAAACTTTGCTCAGTATAAACTTACTTAATTGCTGGAAAACCCTTATAGCCTTTTGAGCTACAACGTGAGGATGAAATAAGCCTGAGCGTGAATGCTTGAAAATCAAAAGGATTGGACAATCAGCAGCAGAATCCCGAAAAGGGAAGTGTTCAGAGATCATCGAAAGCACACATTCAAGTGGAAGCGAGTAGAGTACAGTATAAGCTATCGATACTGGAAATAGTAAGAGCCGAAAGGTTAAGATATGATCCGAACTTAACAGAGATGTTAAGCTGTCCTGTTGGACGGGGTATGTGTAGCGAACATACCTGAACAAGAAATGGAAGTAATGCCCAACGCAATGAGATTGATGGCTCTAGCTGCTAAGGATGCTGGGTTATCCACAGATGGTACCATCAAATCGTTGATGAAATTAATGGAGCAAGGCAAGGTTGCTGCTGATGTAGTTATGCCTCACTTTGCAAAACGTATGCGAGAGGCTGCGTCAGGTGGCTTGGAGAAAGCCCTTAACTCTAACCGAGTTGCAATGGGTCGCTTGATGAACACTATGCAACAAGCAGGTAATATTATATTCGAAAGCGGTTGGGGTGAAGGTTTAACAGATTTATTCAACGAACTGGCAAAATTCTTTAAAGAAAACTCCCACACATGGAAAGCTATTGGTAAAACAATAGGTGGTGTTTTCAAAGGTATTGCTTGGGTAGTGGATAATATCCTTGAACCTGCCGTAAGTGCATTAGGTAGTGTGCTGAATGGATTGACAGAATTATTTGGAAACTTCACAGCAGCAGCAGGTGTTGCATTCTCTCCTGTATTCTGGACAGCAGCTCTAGCTGTAATAAGAAAAGGTTTGATTGGTGTAGCAATAGCTATGTCACCACTCTTGCTTAAGTTTGGCTTGATTGCAACCGCAATTACTTTTGTGATTGGTTTACTTGAAGAGTTGGCAGAGTTCTTTGCACCTACAGGTAAACGTACTTTGCTGGGTAAGAATATAAATGACATTGCCAAACCAATCGAAGATTTGATGAACAAGATCAAAGAGCTATTTGATTTCTTGAAAGTACCTACTCACGACCAACCAATCCCTGCTGGTAGTGTAGAAGATGCCAGAATGCGCATGTATGGAGGTGTTAAACCAACATCATCGTTAGGTATGGGGGGTAGTGGTTATGGAGCCTCTGCAACAGTTTCAACTCCGGTAACTATCCAATTAGATAGCAAGGTGATTGCTGAGGCAGTGGTGACATCCCCTGTAGGTCAAGAAGGTGTGAAAAAGATCATCCATCAAGCAAGACCTTTCTGATATGATTAAAAACTATTCCCCGCCTTGTGCGGGGTTTATTTTATAAACCTAAATCAAATTGATAAGAATTCGCATTTCTGTTATAATTACTACATGAAGAATATTTAATGGTTACAACTAGGTTGCATTATGTCATATGTATATTTTCAATCATCAGGTGGAGATTTAATCTGCCTTGATGCAACCTCTGCGGTTGAAGTAAATAAGAGTAACACTGTAGCTAGTTATAGTATGATGGATGGTAGGAATCGTTCTGATGGCTACAGTGAAGGTAATAAGATTGTCAATATCAATGGGTTAGTTACTCACACTAAAAGTGTTAGACAACAACAAACAGGTACACCAACTCCAGTACAATTCCAAAGATTGATTGAGAGTGTTGAACGAAACCACGAAAGATTTACTTTGATGGTAGATTCTGGTGTGTTTCCGTTGTTAGATAATATTAAAAACTGTGTCATATCTAGCCGAAGTGTTAAGGTTGAACAATATCTAGACACTATCGAAGTAAATATGACTATCGAAGAAGTGTTTGTAAGTAAAGCTGCAACAACGACATCCCTCGCACCACAACCATCCCCTCAAGCATCTGGTCAAATTTCAGGTGAAACCCCTGTTGGTTCAGGTGGTACATCTACTACAAAAGAAGAAGATAGACGTACTATAGCTCTTGCTATTAAAGAGGATGGACCGAAAGCTGTCAAGAACCTTTTAGGGTTCGGGGAGGAATCTGGTGGCAACTAATATTCGTGTAGATGGAGATATCTACAACCAAACACGTGATTTTACCTTTGACGGTGTGGTTTATATTTTAAACATTCGTTGGAATGATTCAGCACTTATTCGTGGAGCAAACAACTCCGGTTGGATGGTTACTTTAGCAGATAAAGATTTATATCAACAAGAAGGTTTATCTGAGAACTCTATCATACTAGCAAGTCAAAAGTTGATGCACAATCAGAACATATTTGAAAACTTCTATTATTTAAACATTCCTACAGGAGCATTAGTTGCTTTTGATACAGAAGGTAACGGTGATAAGGAAGTTACTAAATATAACTTTGGAGAAGAACGTAGGTATCAACTCAAATACTTCTCTAAGACAGAATTTGATGAATTAAATCAGGAATTATTTGGAGTAAGTTAATGGCAACTAACCTCCCTTGGGTGGAAAATTGGGAAAAGTCTTATAGACTCACAATTGGTACAAGAGAGGTGAGTAAATTAAATTTCGATGCCTCCGATTTAAATATTGTACCTGAATCAATTCGTCGCCCAATAAAAGAAAGTGATTATACAAAAGTCCCATCTAATGCAGTGGTAATGTCCAATTTAATGTCTGATGGAAATGATCGAAGAGGTTTTCATTTCTCATTAGATACTACACAACAACTAGCGCCTGATAGTGCAAGTAAAGAAGTTTCCACTTTAACTTTATATAACGTCAATGAAGAATTAGAAAAGATTTTAGACCTTGAAGGTTGTCTAGTTATTGTAGAGTTAGGGTATAGTCAGCAAGTTCTTCCTGCATATTCTGGTGTTATTGAAGATGTTGAAGTAACTGATAATGGTGCAGATAGAACATTCTCTATTCGTATGACAAGTGGTGGGGATGATTTCAAAAACACTGGTGCTACTTTGTATTATGATGAAACGGTATCGGAAGCTGATATTATAAAAGATATGGCAACTCGCTTCCCATCTACAGCACTAGGTACTTATGGGTTGGATGATCTCACAGGTAGATACAAAAGTGGAGGTAGGGGTTTTACTGGCAAGCTGGTAACTAATTTCGACAACATTATGGCTCGTAACAATCTATCTTATGTCCATATGAATGGTAAGCTTGTCATTACACCATATCGCTTGCTTGGTGCAAACTTCGATACGTTTATGAGAACAAATTATAACATACCTCTTGAGTCAATCAAAAGTATTAATATTGCGAAATCTAAAGATAGAAAACGTAGTGATCCAATAACTGAGATTGATTTATCGTGTATGTACGTTCCTGTTGAAGTAGGTCAATTTGTCACTATACCTGATTCAAAATACACAGATAAATATGTCGGTACATATCAAGTTACAGGGCGGCGTATAGTAGCAAGTAGCTTACCAAGTTCAGGTTGGGATAGTGTACTACGATGCAAGAAGGTGTGACATATGAATTTTAGTTTCTTAGATATGTCCTTAACAGAGGGTTATACCGAAGAGTATAAAAAGAGATATTTGGAGTGGAAAGATGGTATCCCAGCTAGGATCACGTCCACTCGTGATTATGAATCAGAACAGTGTGTTGCTGTAGAGTTCATGATTAAAGATATTTACACATGGAAGGGTGGTGAAGATCTTCGCGCTGTGAAGTTGAACAAGGTATTCGTTCGTTTACCAAAGTTTGGACCTTGGGTTGTAAAACTTCCCTGTAGTGTAGATGATCTGGTCATATTACATTTCTCCTCTAAAGATTTAAACCAGTTCCTTGCGGGGAATGGCGAGCAAGTCACACAGAAAGCTGCTGAGATTGGAGAGTTAGAAGATTGTTATGCAGAATTAGGTTTTGGTACGAGAAAGAGTAACAACCAACCATCATTGGAAAACTTAATTGTTACCAATGGAGCATTCACAATGACAGTGACTCCACAAGGGGATTACACTATCACCACATCTGGTACTGGAACTTATCAAGCACAAAAACATACATTCAAAAATGATGTTGAGGTTGAAGGTAACCTTACAGTGAAGCAGAATGCAACGGTAGATGGTACAATAACTTCTAAAGCTGGTATGTTCTCACCAACTTACTCTGGTTATGGTGGTGCAGGGAGTATGACTATTGGAACTATCACAGCACAAACAAGCGTTACGATTAATGGTATCGAAGTTCTTGGTCATAAACATACCAACCCTGAAGGTGGCGATGTTGGTCCGATGAAATAAGAGGGTTTTATGGCAGATATATATTTAGATCCTCTTACCGGAGATATTGATTGGGGAGAGGAAGTACGTTTCACTTCTGAGAAAGAAGAGTACGTACAAAGATTGAGATTAGCTTGGTCTTTAAACTTAGGTGAATTTTTCAGTCACTATAACTATGGGCTTCCTTGGATTAAAGATGAATCCTCAAATCAATATCAAGGTTTGAGATATATGTTAGGTGATAATACTTTCCCTAATCCAGAGAACTTCATCAAATATACGTTAGACACGTACACTGAATCACTACCTTATGTGAAGAGTGCAGACAGTAAGTTTGAATTTAATAAAAGTTCTCGTGTATTTCAGTACACAGCAACAATAGAAACAATAGCTGGAGTGGTGGTTACCTTACCAGCCTATAATGTAGATTTATAAGGATGGAAGAATGTCATATGGTGTAACCCCACAGGGTTGGTTGAGTAAACCATTCTCTGTGATAAGAGATGAACTAGTAGAAGAATTAGAGTTAGAAACTGGCAAGAAAATACCGTCAACCCCAGATAGTGTCGTTGGTCAAATACTAAATATCTTTGCTGCTGAAGTAGCAGATAACTATGATGTTGGTCAGGTACTAACAGACAATATACGCCTTAGTAAAGCTCAAGGTGTGTATTTAGATTATATTGGGGAAGGGTTTGGATTACGACGATTAAGAGCTTCTGGTAGTACTGGAGAGCTTTTATTTAAAGGTAACAACGCTTCAGTAGTTCCAATTAACTTCCCTGTAAAAGACGGTATTAATCGAAACGTACTAACTACAGAAAGTGTAACTATCACGTCAACAGCGTGTTATACAATTGATTTAAAGGTTTCTTCTGTTGTTGTAGGTGATGATTACCGTATAGAGATTGAAGGAGTTTCTTACTCTTATACAGCCACTGGTGGCGATACAAAAACCAACATCCTCGAAAACTTATCCTTGGTTATCAATGGTAAAGGTGTTACCTCTTCAGTAGCTAATGAAACGATCACTATTACTAATAATGTTAAAAATAATAATTTAACATTTAATACATCCCCTAATATTTTCACCACTTCTGTAGGTGCGTTGTGTAAAGCCGAATCTGCAACGACAGGCGCTTTATCTTTCCCAGCCGAAAGTATTGATACTTTAGTCGGTGTTGCTATCGGAGTTAATTCTGTAATTAACCCTTCAGACTTCACTTTAGGTCGCTTCCGAGAAGATGACGAAGAGTTTAGGTTACGTATTAGAACCCAGAAATCAAATACAGGTACTGCAACAAAACCTGCTATCGAAGCTAGTTTACGTAATATTGTCGGGGTGACTGCAGCTTCTATTGTGGAGAATGAAGAAGTTTTCCCTGTTAATGGAATCCCTGAAAAAGGTTTCATAGCTTATGTATCTGGTGGAGATGAGCAAAAGATTGCGGAGACAATATTCAATACAAAAGCTACTACAATAAAAACCGGAGGGGATATACTCCGTATTGTAGAGGATAGTGAAGGTAATGAAGTAGCTATTAGGTTCTCTCGTAATCCCATCAAATATGCATGGGTACGTGTAACCTACACACTGAATGATGAAGAGGTCATACCTTCTCAGGTACAAACTGCAATAAAACAATCCATTGTAAATTATGGTAGTACACGTTACAGTGGGGAAGATTTTGTAAATACTAAGCTTTATAAGGCTTTGTATACAGATGTTTCAGGGGTGTTCTTCTCTAATATCGAGATTGCAGTTACCTCAACGTCCAGTGGAACACCATCCTACACAACAGCAGTCATCCCTATCAGTGATGTAGAGAATCTTGAATTCAGTGAAGATCGTGTGGTGTTCGTATGATTAGTTTAGATAAAATCGGAAGAGGTTTAGAAAGGCTAACTTCGGATTTAGATAAGGATGGTATCAAAGCACTATTGAAGGTGTTGTTGAAATCATTGTCTGAATATGAAGAAGAGTTTGTAAAACTATCTGATGTACGAAGTATAGATGGCAGCGAAGGTGTTTGGTTAGACTACTTAGGAGAGATATTTGGTGTATCTAGAGATGGTCTGATGGATATCAAGTATCGTGAAAAGATTCGCTTCACTATCTCAAAAAATACATCTAACGCAACTAGGAATACGATATTATCTCTTGTAAAAGAGTTTACAAATAGTGTTGAAGTTTATATTGCTGAAGAGGGGGTTGCTTTTGCAACCTTATATCTTGACGGTGATAAGAATATTTCAAAAGAATTATATGAGTTGGTTCAATCAATAAAAGCTTGTGGTACGAGATTCATTATTCATTCAGACATCTTCAAAAATAGTTTTAGACTAGCTTACGAAGAGACATTACCAGCTTTAGAAAGTTTAGCTGTTACTCTTGATGGTCTTACGTTTGAAAACTTATTTGTAACTCTTGATGGTGTTAATTTTGAACCACTGTTTATAAACCTTGGTACTGAGTTGACATACTACCCTAAATCTTTAGTAGAAGGTAGAAATTCTTTCTATTATGAAGAACCACCTTTCTTACAAATTACTTTAGATGGTATAAATTGGGAACCTTTATACCTAGAAACACCATTACCTGAAAAAAGGTTAAGGGTTGTAACACCTTATTTAGAAGACTATTTACCTGATAATATTTTACCACTTACATGGGAGGTTTGGAAGAACAGTAAAGATGCTCTTCCATTAGTATAACTATGGCAATACAAGATTTAAAAGAATGGTGTCAAATCCCTAAAGTAGATGATGTCACAGAAATAGAGCAGGTACGCCCTTTAGTAGATGAAGAGTTTATTAATGGTTGGCAGAGACAGCAGACTGTAAGTACTCAACAAGTTAATCAACTTTTTAAACTGCTTACAAACTATGCCCCGCCATCCCCAACATGTATCTACTACCAAGATTCTAGTATCCCAGTGAATAGTGTAAGTATTATCGCAGATGGTAGGACTTTTACACAAGAAGAAGCTCCAGAACTATTTGAAATATATGGTGGTACTATGCCAAATAAAACAGTTGGTGCACCAGCAGGTACCACCCCTATTATGAGGAAACGATAAAATGGCAAACTGGTCAAATATTACACCAGAGAATAGTAATGAAAAAGATGATGAGTTTATTATTCGTCACCAAGGTATCAACTACTTACAGAAACGAGATGTAGTTGCTGCTAGTATGAGCAATGCACGTTGGCTTGCTGAAGGTAACTATTTAGCTGGAAGTGAAGTAAAGGGTAGTGATAATATTTGGTATACTGCGGTCGTAAACACAGGTAGTGATTACGGGAACAGTACCAACCCTGTAACTAAGGTTGATGATTCGGTATGGGTACAAAAAGTATATGAAGTCACCCCCCTAAACGATGACTGGAACGGTTTCTTCACAAGAAACCACATAACTCAACTACCATCACCTGCAGGAGTACCAGCTACCAGTGGTTCTGGGGGTACTGTATATGGTGCTGATGACGAGTGGTCTATTGGAAACTTCACCACAGGTGGGGTTATTTCGCTTGATAATGATGGTCTTGTATTTTCTCAAGGAATCTACAAACTATTCACGTTCACTGTTGAGCAGTTGTCCCTTATTGATGTCACCAAAGTTCCGGTCTATATCGTTGGTCAAGATGGTTCGCGGCACTTTGTTAAACACAACGGAACGGGTGTGGTTGTCACAAAGCCAGATACCACAACTCTAAAAGTGCAGGTTAACAATGCAATTCTTGCCGAGCTTGGTATTACGAAAGTGTTTAGTTTTTTTGTGACTGCTACGGTTGGTTTCGTTCAAGAAAAAGGTGATCTTGCTCTACCGTCTTCGCTTGGATTTTTTGAGATCGGGGGTCTTCCTCAAGAAAACGGCTTTATCATCACAAATATGACTCTTGGGGGGAAGAGGGTAATCATACAAAACGTAACCTTCGGACCAATTACCAATGGGGGTAGTGCAACTGTACCATGGATTACCCCGTTCCCTAATGCGGTTTTCAACTGCGTAGCTTCACCACTAGGTCTGGGAGCAAACGCGGCCTCTTCGTCGATGGCCACAGGTAACCCTACTGTTAATGGAGTTAACGTATACAACTGGGGTACAATACAAGCTAAAGTAAGAATATTTGCGATAGGTTATTAAAATGTACAAATATAGTGAAACAACCGATTATATCTATCTAAGTGAATTAAATTATCAAAACCTACCGAGTGATCTTGTTAATATAACTAAGGAAGAGGTGGACATTTATTTAGGGAATAATATACCGAGCGGGAAGCGGCGAGTTAAAAACTCCTACCCTTTTGTGCTGGAAGACATCCCACAACCATCAGTCGAAGAAATTATTTTAGCAAAAAGTAAAGAAGAGCATGCATGGGTTACTTCCGAATTGAATAATATTCAGGTTGAACTGATGTATCATTGGACTGATGACCAACGTGCAACATCGACTCTGGATGCATGGAAGTTATACTCAAGACAGCTTCGTGATTATACTACTACAGATGAGAATGGTGTACCATCTATCTGTGGAGAGAGTCGTCCAGTAAGACCTTAATTATATGAAAATTCCCACTCTTCGGAGTGGGTTTTCTTTTATCGATACAAACAATAAACCCGCACAATGGCGGGTTAGCTATTAAAACTTCTTATAAATCAATCACTTGACTAAAAGGGAATTGAGTCATCTAAGTCGATACCCTGCTCATTATACACCGGAGCTTGTACCTCATGTTCTACAGGAGTAACACTCTCTTGAGGCGGTGGTGTATAAGCTACCTGAGAAGCTTTCTGCGGTGAGTTATTCACAACTGGTGCAGAGCTATCTCCTAGCTTTCCAAGCTTCTCTAGCTGCGATTTAAGCACACTAGATTCGAACTCTGGAGAGAGCTTCATTGTGTTGATAACTGCAGCATTAATCTTCTTCAAGGTTTCTTCATCGTTCTCAGCATCGAAACGCACGAATCCAAACAAATCTTGTGTAAGTTTAGGTTTCAATTCTGACTCGTAGAATGGTACATCACGAGGACCAAGTTTGCTTGCTAGTTTAGCATCTACAACAAGCTTACTACGCTCACCACTTCCATCCTTAGCTTGCCATTTCTGCTGCTGAACTTCAACCTCAACCATGACAGCCTTACCGATCAACTTTCCAACTTCTTGAGCATGGAAATTCTCATCAGCACCGAGAACACCAACCCAATCAGCAAGCTTATAAATCTGACTAATCTTAGCCATAGCATAGTGAGGTTTAGCACCTTCAATACCACGGTTCACATTAGTGTGTGAAAGCTTAAATGGTTTAGCAATCAGATTGTATGTGCCAGCTAATTCAACCTTACCTTTAGGGATGAAACCTTCTTTACCAAGGATGATACGGTATGGTTTAATAGAAGCTTCACCACCACTGTATACAGAGTAATCAAACATTACCTCTGGTAGGTCAATAGTCATTGCAATTTGCTTAACTGGGGGTGGTGTATATAGAAGCACATCCTGTAAGACACCTTTCACTTTACGCTTAGCAAGAGAAGCTGTTGGATCTTTCTGACCAGAGTTATCCTCTTTCATCTCAAGACGCCATTCATGCTTTGAGTAATCCTTATCAGTGACAGGCATAGTTACTTCATCCTGAGCTTGTGTACCTAAGTCATAGATATTAGTGATAACACCAATGCGAAGTTGCTTACCGACTCCGCCATGAGCTTGCAAAATTGCAGTGTTCACTTTATCGTAATCAACTGGAGGACGATTAGAACCACCACCATTACCACCAGATTGTGGGTTTTGAGGAAGGTTTACGCCACCAAAAGCATTACCATAATCAACGTTCATATATTTATTACCTCATTTCATATTTATCCCTATCGGGATTTAGTTAATATTCGAGTATGCCATATCACAACGATTATGCTGCTTACGGCTTCCTCCTTAACAGAGAGATAAACTCCCCAAATATACAACATCTCTATTGTGCAATGTGCGTGTTACAATTCAACAATTATGCACCACTTAATAAGAATATGGATTTACTACGATTGGTGAGGTTGATTGCTGAATTTAAATTATAACATGTTTTTAATCAGGTTGCTAGAGAATAACCCACTATTCTTCAGGAATATATTCCTTCTAACTCTTTAACTTCCCAAGATGTATATGCACATCCATTACGACATTTTGCACGAGGTTCCTCTCCCATTTTGTGAGTGAACTCTTCGACAAACCAGTATCGATCAAACTTATCTTTGACAATACGATATTGGTAGATATTGCTACCATCTTTACCTTTGTACATGATTATACTCCTTTTCCATATACACTTTTCTTGCCAATTTTAAGAGCATCCATCGTCTTAAAACAAACATCTTCAACGTCAGAATGTTTTGAGACATTGACCAATACACCATTAAACTCAAAATTAACTTTTGTGTCAAGCAGTTTTGCAACCTCAATAGCTTCTTTCGTCATATCATCGATAGTACCGAAGCGAAAACCTAAGCTAATATTAGACCAATTACATTTCATAATCGTCACTCCCGATAATCTATATAAACAACTTCACAATCTTTTAGGTTATATAATTTAATTTGCTCTTCCGCATAAGATTTTGAATTAAAACAGCCACCACACGTGAAACGACTTTTCCAAACGTCGCACCCGTGATTATTGCCAGTCCAGTATAGGTTAAGTGTATTTCTAATCACCCAAGTCATAGTTATTTCTCCTTAATCAAAGTAAAGTTCACGACCATCCAAGATTTGAAGTTCGTTTATATCCCAGTGGTAACGTTCGATGATAGAATAAATCATCTTTCGTGCAGTGTCAAGGTCTTTCTCATTCCATAGACGCAACATTTCTGGTGTAGAACTATCTCTCACAAAATAGTAAATAAAACATTGACCAAGACGGTAATCTGGTGCTTGCATCAATGCACGAAAATATAGTTGTTCAAATTGTGAGTATGACATTGTTTTCATGTGTTATCCTCCACAGTAATACGAATTGTGTGCATCAAATCACCGTTATCATATAAATACATGATTGTATATGATTTACTATTATTGTCAATGAAGAGTTCAAACATTTTATCTAAGGTTAAATCTGATTTCCACGACAGAGATTGGAATGTTTCAGAGATACCTGTTGTATGTACAATACTGTGTGGATTCTTATCCAAACCGTAAGTATATGTCGTGGTGAATTTCATCTTACATGCACGAGAGTGCTGATCCATGTTGTAAAGTTTAGTCATAGTTATTCTCCTATAGAGTTTCTCTTAACGATAGGGTCATCATATTATCCCTATGAGTAAGAGTCAAGTATTATTTCTCCATTTCCTTCATAATCAGAAGATTGAAATCTTCCTTGGTGAACCAACCTTTGTCGCCAGTATAACGATTCTTGCACACAAAGTAAACATTATCTTTATGATCATATACGGCGATAATATTAGCTGTCATGCATAAAGAATTGCTAATCAATGTACGGTTATTGTACGGGTAGGGCGATTCAGTTTTATATTGTGGGAAATCTTCCCCAGCATCTTCAAATGCTTGATTGATTTCTCGGTACGTAGCACCAAAAGGAATACTCTTCAAGAATGAGATATATTCCTGTTGAAAGTGTGTATACATTGGGATAGTGATAATGCGCATAATTAATTCTCCTCATCTTCCAAGATATAACCTTCTTCAAGGTTGAAAGTTCCTCTAAAACAACCACCATCAACATTGACCCACACTAGGTCATCATTATCAATGATATCTTCATCATCAAAATGATGGAAAGCATCCACAATAGTACCATTATAACCTTCAAAATCTGGATCGGTGATGACAAAAGTTTTACCAATTAAGTCGTTTAGTTTGCACATAAAATTAATCCTCCATCAAACAATTTCATCTGTCTGAGGAGGATTATGGATTATACTACACGTAGTGTCAAGGAGAAATTTATCGACACACGAGATTTATTTTTTGTTACGACAGTAACAGGAGGTGTGTCGGGGTGGGTTATTCTACTACCAACCAACGATCATCAAACAGGTGATAAGGTCGGCAATAGGATTTGCCAGAAGATTCATCTTGGTAGAGGCAACCATCAACCCATCCGCATTCACTTTTGATGGAGATATTATGTTGCAACACACGATATGTTGTGTTGCGAGGGATGTAATGGATGCGGTTAGCATCAGGGGTGTTGGTCATTTGATTGCTCCTGTATCTTGTAACACCTGTTTAGGAAGTCATATTCTGGATACTTAAAATTTCTCAGTATGTTAATAATATCAGGACAAACAAGACCGTCATACCTCTCAGCTAATACTCTAGCTATCCGGTTTTTCTCTTCTCTGTATAACCTATCACCGTATACTATATCGTTAGTGATCCCTAGATACTTTCTTTTAGAGTTTTCATCTTTTATGCTAACTTGGTACTTCTTATTAGCTTCCTTCCAATTCACCCCGTTTGGAAGACCTGTGTTACGAGAGTCAGTGAAATTGTTTAAAAACGAATTGATCTTCTCGGGAACTAAACGGCAATATTCTGGACAATACACTTTATTACCTGACAATATAATGTCCTTATCCAACTGATAACCTTCCTGATAGTAACTGGAAGACATCTGGTGTTTGTACCAAAAATAGAAATTTTTGTAACAGTGCCACTCTTCACATACAGTGCAGTCCAAGTAAGCTTTTTTATCTTTCTGACTAGGTTTGTAACACCTCTGAAGCATCTTACTCCATACATCCTTTATATGCTTATCTTTGGGGATTTGACCTTTTTCATAACCAGCGTAACCGACCCCCGCTGAAGACCTCTCAAACGGGTAATCTATAGTGCCCGTTTTTATGGAATGATTTGTAGTTCTTTTTACATAACCATCTTCACAAAGTCCATCAGGATCGAAACGAATAATCACGTTTGTAGCGTTGTAATATTTAATTATCTTAAAACTAAAACCCCTCCTTGTTGTGAACCGATCTCCTACTCTAAACTTTATCATATATAAATATCCTTAATTGTTAAAGCCCTCTTCTGAGGGCATCCTATATCAGTGACTTCCACCCCACCCTTCTTCTGGTGTTGCCATAAGATATTCACCAGTAATGGGTACGTTGAATTCAAGAATCTTATAAGCATCCTCGATACACTTAACCATCAACTCTCCTGCTCGGCAATATGCTCTGGCAATATTCCCATTATCAAGGATTTTAATATTTCCTGACAATACGAACTTACCACCCTCTAAGGATTTGGCAGCAGATCTTGCCTGTACTACATTCTCAACTTGAGTTTCTGATAGTCCAAACTTAGAACCAATCACTTGATAACTGTCAAAATCCTCCCCCTTATCTTTAAGCTTGGCAGCCTTATCTATCAGTTTGAGAACAGATTCAACTGTGGTTTTTTCGTTGATTCCAGTATCAAACTCTTTTAGTCTAACTAGGTTATTTGGCACCTGTAGCTGGTACTCATCATGGTAGTAAATAATACGAGCTACACCTTTCTCCAACAAACCTTCTTCCAATGCACGTTCGTGCCAAAGGATTCCTGCCAAATCCATACCTATGGCACCCATAGATTGGAGGTAGGCATTTAGGAGAGAATGTTTTGATCTTGTCCAAATCTTACGTTTATCGATGCCTAAGATATATTTCTTGCCTGTTGATTCCCAGTATTTTTCCAGCCATTCCTTACATCCCTTCAAGCCGTAGTTGGTATCCCAAAAGGCATTGATTACATTCTGAGCCTGATCCTTAGAAATACCCAGCATTGAGGACACTTTAGCAGCTTGTGCACCATATAGTACACCGTACGTAATGCCTTTTCCCTCTGAGCGACTAACTGTCCTACCTGCTGCCTTTGAGTAAGCTTTGGCGTTCTCAGTGTGTGGATCCCCACTCAACCCACGATAATAGGCTCCATTGTCAAAAGGAAAAGCAGCGTTAGCAGCACAAAATCCCTCTAAGTTGCTACCATCAATACCCACCTGCCAAAAGCCTTCAGGGACAGTGAATAATGACCTCATTTCATGACCAAGTAGTGCATCAGATCCCGGAATGTTGGCGATCACGGAGTGTTTTCTTCTGTTAGTATTGGTAAGACCAGAGTATCGTGCTGGTAATTTACCATCTTTCTTCAATCTTGGGTGATTTAACCAGCCTGTCTCTTTAGTCTCATCTATGGCTTTGATAACTGATCTTCGGTTTCGGAGAGATAGCCATTTAACAATCTTACTCGCCATCTCTCCATCAATTTTCTCCAGATTAGGACAAAGCTCCCCTCTCTCATCTTTAAGTTTCGGACTTGTCACCAAGAATCTAGCCTTCTTCACTACCTTTTTAAAGTCTGGATGGTTTCTACTTGTAATCTTGTGGATTTCTACACCCATTTCTTGATTGATCCAAGGAAGATAGACTGAATCCTTTTTCTCTAAGATATACTCCCAGCAAGACTCCTCTACCTCAAACTCAGGCAAGTTTTGCTTATTCTCCCCTCTAGAGACATCCTTGGTTCTGAATAAGGTGGGGTTCCATTTGCCATCTGTAACCAACCATTCCTTGATGTCGTCCTGATTTGATAGCCTCATTGGTTCAAAAAGAAATTTCTCTGGTATATGTCTCTCGGCCAGCAAAGCTCTTGCTCTTTCCTCGTCTTCTGGAGATAACACAGAGATTGTCTCCGCTTTGAGTTTTTGTTCCCGAATGAAATCAGCCATTAGATTTTCATCCTCAATACCCATACTAACACAGTATCTCTTTCCAGCTACAGATACCTCCCCTGTAGCTTTGAAAGCCGTCTTTGGTGGAGGTGTGAACTTCTGAGCCTCTCTATCTACGAAAATATCATAATACTTTTCGATAAAATTTAGACCGTGGTGGGAGATTTTACCACTCTTGTCAAAAGGGTTTGCTGGGAAACTAGGTTCTTTTGATTTAGGAACTCGTTTTGGTGGTAGTTTAGGTTCAACCTCCTCCTCAATCTCCTTCATCATCTGGTCAATCTTGTCTACCAGTTCAAGAGCTTTGTCTTCTCTGAAAACAACACCCTGCTCCTCTTGTACCTGCATTAGGTGGTCAGCCAGTAGGTTGTGCTTAAGTGCCATTTTCCAATCAACACCCTTGTCCTTACCGTCCTGCATCTCCTTGATTAAAGCATTCCACTGAAGTTCGTTTATGATGACGTCTTCCCATACGCGATCCACGTATTTCCAAAGAGGTAGTCCTTTCCAATCCTCAATAGCTACCTTCTTATTCGCCACCTTAACTCCCCATGCCTCCAATGAGTGGGGACCTATACTCTTAGCTTTCCCACCCTGTGGGTTTTTAACCTTAGCAGGACAGCCCCTCGGTAGTGGCCGATCAGGGTATAATCCACGAGACATACTTAATGTGTCAAAAACCCTAATCTCCTTACCATTTATTTTTTCAACTGGAATCTTCTCATATTTGGTACCTAGGATATGACTAAAGGCCAACATATCGAAACCTTCCAAGTTTTGGCAAGCAATGGCTGTAGGATAGGTAACCACCCAATCATTAAACTCAGAAAAATCCATAATCTTCAGGTTAACACCCTTAGACTCTGCAAATTTCTTAGCTTCTTGGAAATCTGGGTGATTAAAGTCCAAAAATAAATTCCAATTATCCTTGCCATATTCCTTGAATAAGAGTGTGTGGAATTTAGTGATGTGATCCTCATCAGGGATGGACTTCCCACAAAGTCCATCACCTTCACTGTCGAAAATATACAAACCTTTCATTAAATATAAACTCCTCTAAAATGGTTCATCTCCATCCTGATCTACGAAACTGTTGAAGTCAAGAGGGATGTTAATTTCCTCTGTTTCTTCTTGTACAGGGACTGGCATAGTATCCTTCACAACTGACGGCAGTGGTTCATACTTATGCTCAGAGAAGCAATGAACAATTTCCCCATTGGATGTATAGCAGTTACCATCAATCTGCCAATCGGATGCATCGATAAAGGTTCCATCTTCCTTCATCCAGAGGGTGTCTGCAATGCCCAGTCTCTTACCCCTGCGGTTCTTCAAACTGACTAGGCGAACTCTCCCACGACTACGATTAGGAAGCTCCTCTGGTTCTACACTCATTACCACCCAAGATAACTGTTCAAGACTTGCGGAGCCGCGCAAATCCTCCTTGCGGACAGGGAAGAAGAATGGAAGTTGTTCTCCTGTTTGCTTGTCTTTTGGTGGTTCAAAAGTTTTACGTTTGATATGGGCAATAGCGAAAATATAAACATTGTAGTTTTTACAGAAAGCAGCAAGTTCCGTCATTACAATGTCCAACTCTTTACGCTCATCACCTGTACGCAAACCAGAAATCAACATACTAATGTGATCCAACACTATCCAACGACAACCATACATAAATACCATCTGCTTTAGTTTGGATATCAACTGATCAACAGGCATCGAACCGAAATGGTCAAGAATTTTAACCTTGTCCTCATCTGCCCACTTATTGTGAATCTCAAGATGCTGTTCTTCTGTCAAATATTTCTCTGGCTCACCACAAAATTCCTTGGGGTCAATACCTAGGTCTAGAGCATAGTGTGAGTTTAAAGACTCTTCTTCATCCTCTTCCAAACGGATGATACCTAGCCGTTCATTTTCCACATAACCATCAAGTCGGGCTAATCCAGCTAAGTCCCTAGTGACTGTATCATCATAACGACCCTTTGACAATCCATATCGCAAGTAATCGACAATATCATGCTCTACCATCCGACTTATTGTGGACTTACCTGCACCGCTTGGTGCACATAACACATGTAGCTCCCCTGTCAGGGGGTTTATATGCATAGCATCCAGTTTTGGAAAATACTTGAGTGGGATACCATCCTTCTTACGTTTGCGTAATTGTTGGATTGTTATGTCACCAACATTTAAGATTTTCTCTGCCACATATTTATTATCACAATAGAGTGTTAGTTCAGCAAGTAATTTTCCCTCCCCTGCCTTAACAAAATCCCTTGCATCCTTATAACCATCAGGGTCATTGCTTGGATGGGGATACTTCATACGGTAGATGTTGTCAGTAAGTAGGTAACTAGCTATCGCATTTGTTGCTTCTTCTCCACGCGCAGAGTTATTGGAATATTTAATCCTTTCCTCCTCTGTTAAGTGGTCATTATCCAGTGCCAGAACATACTTGGAGTAGCTTTTAACAAACTTCTCATTATGAGCTACAGTTTCAGCAGCATTTGGTGCACCCACATTCAATCCAACGAAAGGAAGAGTGATTATCTGACCAGATATGTCCCCTGTAGAGATTTTGATTCTGGAGGATTCAATAGCTGCAAGGTATCCACGTAAACTCTTAGCCTTTTCATCAGAACGATTTCCCAATTCATGAACTTGAGAACGTAGATTATCTAGGGCAGCTTGCCACGCACAATAGGTATCCTCTTCTGCCTCCAACTGGACAAGCGTCTTACGGTTTGTTCCTTGGGAGGTTTGATATTGTCCAAACATCATATTCTTGGTCTTAACAGTCCCAATCGTGGTGAAGTGGAATCGATCCTCTTTATCAAGGGTCCAGTCCCGACGCTTAAATCCTGTAATCTCCCCACTTTGATTGTAGGAAGGAAAATGAGTAGCTACAATAGTTGTGCCATCTTCTTGACTATACTCTTGTCGGATTTGAAAGTATTCTGCTGCCTCTTGAGTTAGTTGTCGGTCTGGGTTACCCTTTATCGGGAACGCAAGAATATCCTTAACACTGAGGTTCCTAACAGCCTTGCCAGAAGAATAATAGTCATTATAGCTCTTTACTTCTTTTTTATAGAACACCTTTCTCATACTCCTCTTTACTCTTGGCAGAAGCTTCACAAGCTAACCGATCTGCCAATTCATTGAAATACACACCACTGTGAGCTGCAACCTTGACCCAAGTTACATGATGCTTTTGGGTGGTTTTATACAGATCAATAATCAGCTCCTTGTTCTTGACCTCACCTTTGTTTTGCGTAAATTTTCTCATACTCCTCCTTCCCTTTTGTCGCAGCTTCATATGCAAGTCTATCAACCTTTTCGTTTAAGTCAATACCAGAATGAGCTTTTACCTTAATAAATTTCACATTATGTTGTTGGCATAGGTCATAAAGCCTTACGATAAGTTCTTTATTTTTAACAATAGACCCCCCTGCAGTTTTCCAACCATTCCTCTTCCATTTAGGTATCCAATCTGTAACACATTGTAAACTGTATTTTGAATCAGTGAATATAGTCACATCACAGCGCCTCTTAAGAGACTCAAGACCTAAAATCATAGCATAGATCTCGGACATGTTATTAGTGTAATCTGGTAAAGTTTCAGATAGGTGTTTAATTGTACCTTTGTATTGTAAAATTACACCGCTCCCGCCAAACCACTTACCATCATATTTAATAGAGCTTCCATCAGTCCAAATTTCCACCATAGTCACCTCCTTGATTGTTTTATTATAAAATGTTATAATAGAGTATACTATACAACAATAAGGAAATCAAGATGAACCTTAAAGATTATACAGACCCTAATGATATTGCTAAAGCTATACGTTTTGGATTATTCACTTACCAATCTGTTTTGAACCACGCACAGAGGTTGAAACTAGTTGGTGATCCTAAATATACCATCTACTCTGAGGGATGTAAAGTATATACAGTAAATAAGAAACAAGCTATCGCAAATTTCTTAAGGGGGTGGTCAAATGAAGGGGGAGTATAAAGTGGGATGGAAGAGGTTAACATCTTGCGGTGCTACATTGGAGATTGTTAGGGAAAATGAAGATAATCTGTTTATAGTTTGCTCAAGGTGCCACAGTGATTTTGAATTATTTCCATACCCAATAGTAAAACCAAAAACACATATTAGAAAGTTGAAATCAAAGGACCCGTGTGGTTGTGTTAGAAGTTATGCTTGGTCAGAGGCTCAGAGAGTAATTCAGATCCAAAGAGTTTGTAAAAACCTTGGTTACATATTTCATGGTTTTGTGGGTAAATTTTCAGGCAATAAGACATACCTAGATTTAGAGAACCCTGAAACTGGTAACAGGTGGGGTTCTTGCAACATAGCTAATTTCCTTAATAATGGAAGAGGGGATCCTATTATAGGGCGTCAAATAACAACAAAAGCTAGGGCTATTAGTATAGAAGACAGGTTACAGCATGTAGAGGAGATACTAAAAGAGGAAGGCATACCACAAGAAATAACGATAAACACCATAAGTAAGAGAGGGAGGAGCTACACATCTTTTGATTGGGTTTGTGCACGAGGGCATAAGAGAGTAAGTACCTTTAATAATTTCATAAATCACAACCAGAGATGTGGAGACTGCCACCATATAGATAACAACTTTTCTGGGTTTGTTGGTGGTGTATACACGGGTAGATTAGATGATAATGATTTTATCTATATCCTTGGACTTGAAAACAATGAAGAGTCTTTTATAAAAATAGGTAGATCCTTTAATGTAGATAGAAGATTGATAGACATAAAAACTTCAGCTAAGAGTTATAAGGTTTCCTTACTTTATTTAGAAAAGGGTAATCACAGTGAGATTGTTGAAAGAGAGTCTTATCTTCTGAACAAAACAAAACACCTACACCACATGCCTACAAATAAGTTTGATGGCTGGTCAGAGTGTAGGGTTAACGTTCTCTTAGAGGAGATTGTCACAGGATAGTAAATATCCTGTGCCCACTCCGAGTGGTGTACTTACCTCTTTAACATAGTCGCCATAGATTAGAACTGTACCAGCACCACAATAATACTGATTTTTGGGAGCCTTTATTGCACTCCCATCACACCAAATTTGAACTTCTTTAATGTTACACCCCCTACATCACCACAATATCTCGATCACACATTTGCACATCCCATCGATAAATCTTATCATCTTCTGCACCAGCATTAATAGTTTGGATATACACAAACTTCTCATCGAAATTAATCACTTGGTACTTCGTACCGCAAACTTCAATCTCTCGAACTTGTCCAATCTCTAATGGTTTATTGCTCATTATACACACCTTCCTCTACTAATCCCCAATCATCTTCGCAAGTTTGACTTTGTTTAGTTTACTCATACAAATCCCCTGTTCCTCACGGAACCACTCTTCCCCTGTGATGGATAAATGCCCATAATCCTCCCTCATAGTTTGTGTATCCTTGTGCATCTCCCACTCCTGAATGATCTCTTCATTCGTAATACCATGCATATATACAGGTTCACCTGTGGATAAATCATACACCTTCACATCAAGAATGTCCACTCCACCATAATAATCATCTCTGCTTTCCATGGAACGAAATGGTGGTGTGTCGAACAATTCTACTTCTACTGTGTAACCTTTATCACTTACAAATTCAAATACTTGCATAAATTATTATTCTCCAAAACTTGCTGCTAATGTATCAATCACTTCCTCTGCTCGCTCTAAAGCAGCATCGATTACAAACTCTTCGATTGTCTTACCGACAATGCTTGCTGCAATCATTAGTGTATCATAATCTTCTTTTGTGAGATTGTCTAGTTTAATTGTAACTTTCTTGCTCATAGAATTTTCTCCATAACATCACGTGTTTCTTTTTGCATTTCTAACTTTTCTTGGATACGTAAACTTAGTCGATACAAATCCACTTTCTGTTTATCTATAAATCCAGATAGTTTGTGAATATAAGGCATGTAAGTTAAGTCCTCTATAACCTCATGTAAAGTACCAGATTTATAAGCTGTACGAGACGTAGTTGAGCCTTTAACCACATCATCAGGTTTATTACTTAATGTGTAACTATATTTTGATGTTAAAGTTAAGGATTCAAATTCGTCTTCGGGATCTAACATATATAAGATTGCTTCTGCTCTACTTTCGAAATAATCCTTTTCATTACCCTCGATCACATAAGACTTATCGGTACCTTCTACCACCCCATGCACGTGATCTACACCATCTACATGACGTTTTACTTGTGAGATAATATCTTCGATATCACCCTTATCACAAGAAATTACGACCTTGCAATCATTATCTGACGATAGTTGATAGATACTTAGTTTATTGTTGTATGAGATGTTCTCCATGCCATACTTGTTTAGTTCATGTTTAATCGCCGGTTTCTTGCTCATAATTATTTCTCCTCTTCTTGATTATCAAACACACCTAATGGTGAAATATAACTGATAATACCTAACTCCTCTCGTACCTCACTCTCTGGCACGAAGTTGTACACCTTCTCAGCATAATCCCATTCTCCAACAGCAATCGCAATCGTGTCAAGGTTAAATTCATTCGTTGATGATTGATTACTAATATGATGTGGTGATGTTGTCATTGGAATCCATGTAAGGTTTTCATAACGATTGTTATCACCTTTGATTTCGTGGTCAATACCTAAAACTGTATTTACACCTTCCAACACTTGTTTAGGTGTTCCGCATTTACATTTATCGAAGTTTGGGCATTTCTCTTTCTTGCACATGTTTATTCTCCTCCATTATTAATAAACTCACGACGACGTTCTTCACCTTCGCAGAATAATTGCATCTGCTTTGCAACATCATCCACACTATACAGCTTTTTACTTCGTACTACAAGAGTTTGATCATCTTGCTTGAAACGATACCACTCTGTTAATGGAGATTCTGTATCCAACTGTAGGATAATTGCCCCATCTGTTGTTACTATAGCAGCGATTGTTTCCTTGTGCAAGAGGTGATTGTAATCTTCTAAGCAAATTACAAATTCTTGCAATAGTTCAGCTCGCTTTACACGTGTTGTTGTACCACACATATTATTCTTCTCCTTCTTTATACTGTTATTCTTATCGAGGAAAGCTGCTTTATGAAGCAAACCTCCTCATGTAAGGTAAATCTACCAAGCTGGTGTACCATTGTCAATATGGATGTTTGAAATTTTTCAATTTTGAAATCGGAAGAAAAATTAATTTTATAAATTTGTGGTTTTCTTGTTGACATGGGTATCTGCGGTGTTATGATTACCACATCGAAACCAAATGAGGATTACAAAATGATTAAAGGTTACTATGTAGATTTAGAAGGTGCTGTTGTTACAGTGGTTGAGAACGATGCTAAGCTCTACAACTCTTGGGGTGAAGTACTTCTCGAACAGAAAGAGACTTACACTAGCGTCCTGACAGGTGGTTGGGAAGAAGGTGAAGGTTTCAGAGTTGATCAAGAGTACGTCTTGTGGACGAGCTTGAAAGAATTAGCTAAAATTATTGAAGGTCGAGGAGGGTGAATATGTGGATTAAGATTAGTAGTGAAGAGTATTACTACATTTATGAGGGTATTCGTTTGAATCCCAGCCTAAAATGTATCAATGTCGGTGATTATCCAGATTTGTTTGAAGTAGAGTTTCATCTTAATGACAAACCTATTTTATCCAAAGCGGAACAAGATAATTATGATGAAAGCGATTACTACTTACCGACAATCACTTATTATAAATGGGAAGAATAAGGAAAGTGAATATAAAACCGATGGACACACTTAGCATCTCACACCGCACATCATGGTTGGCTCTTAACATGATTAAGAGAGTATTGTCCGGTGAGATAGATGACAACCCGGAGTTGATGCTTTCCCTCATAGAAGACTTGCATCGGCTTGAAAAAGCGTATAAACTTGTAGATGATAGGATTAATCGAGGAGAAATCTAAATGAAACAAGGTGTTTACATCAACATTAACGGAAGCTATGAAAGGGTGGATAGTTTCCGCCATTCAACTGAACGAGTGTTTACCAAAGCTCACGACAAGATTGCACCAGAGGGTCGAATCTTTGTAGTAAAATGTAAAGATTGTGGTGGTTCTACATTCGAAGATGATGGGCGTTTTATTAACGAATTCTCTTGCAGTTGTTGTGTGGAGAGTTATACAGAAGTATTTTTCTATAAAGATTAAGGAGAGATTTAATGACAGATGAAAAGTTGGTAAAACTTTTGAAGAGTGCTTTAGAGGATAGTAAATGTAAGAAAGAAGTTTGGCGAAAGATGAATGGTTTTGATATCCTAGCTGGTTACAAAACTGTTGTGGATGGTGATAAACTCGCATCTAAAATTAAAACTATTATTGATCTATTGGAGAATAACTAACATGCCAACAATTTACACACATAAGACATCCGGTGCAGCAATTGGTGTATATACAAACGATGACCGTACATTGGAAATGATTGTTGAAGTGCGCAAGAAAGCTGGGAGTGCATTATACACTATCGTCATTGATGGCAATGACAAAGGACGTCATCACATTTTCGCTGAAGATGCGTGGTGGGAATTAGGATCATTTGTCGGTGCGGAGATTGAAATCATCCCACAGAAATTTATCAAACGAGAGTTTGCTATCTACAAAGAAATGCTTGACAACCGTAAAGGTTCGGGTAATACTAAGCTTAAATCAACCATGAAAGGAAAATAAAATGATTACATGCAAAGGAGATTTAATCGGCACATACGTACTTACGTCGAATAAAGAAGTGTTGAAGCTTTTTATTGAAGCTTGTGAGAAGTTTGATATTTATTGGTATTCTGGGAGGAAAGCTTCAGATCCATCTTATGAAGATGAATTTTTTATTGTTTGCCGTGAGGAAAAGGCGTTATTTAGAGCTAGTTACGAAGATATTGAAGGTTACAGACAACTGACCCTAGCCGACTTCATCCATAGCGAAAACGCTCTACAATCGCCTGTGGATAATGTTAACATTGATACACACATTCATACTCTTGAAGAGAATAAACGCTCCACAGGCACTCCTATGCCCTTTATCGTAGAAGATGGAAGTGTGTCGGATACACGCAAAGATATCTTCAAGGAAATTCTCACTCTTGCACGAGAGAACGATTGCTTCACCCAATTTGATGGCTTCACAGAAGATGAGAATGATTCGATTGTGGTGACATTCGCATCATCGGATGATGAATATGTTGTGAAAAGTATTGACGAATTTCGTGAGCTTGTAAGTTCAATCAATACAACACAAAAGTTTTTGCGTAATCAATAAATAACCCTTGACACGATAATCCTCTGTGCTATTGTTACCAACATGAAGAATAAGTTTAGCCAGAGGATTTACTCATATCAATCAACGAAGTGTTTAAGGAGATAATTATGATTAGTATCTATGTATCTGAAGATTCAAACCTATTATTGAAAAAGTATAACGAAACCTTCACAGGCTTGTTATACCCAGAGTCAGGTTTGCACCTTAAAAAGGTTGCAGAATGGGTGGAAAATATCTCACCAAAACTAAACCCACACATCTTTACACATTTTTATGCAATCATCAATAAACTTGGTTATATGATTGAGGAGGGTGTTTTACCTCACGAAGATGTTAAGGTTTATGTGCTTTATGAAGATCGTATTGTGGAAGCGAATTATAATTCAGAAGGTTACTTAGTTAATTGGCCTATCGGATTCTTTAATGTTTAAGGAGAAGAGTATGCATAACATACATTATGAATATTTAAAACCCTCTTGGAAAAACTGTCACACTTGTCACGATTGGAAGAATTATGTGACAGGAGATTTGCAAAAGGAGTGGGATAACTTTACAGACAAGCAGAAGATCGTTATCGGGCAATCCCTGCAAGAAATTGCAGATAGAGAGGAGTGGGATTGATGCCAAAAATTAAACTTAATCCAAAATCATCAGGTGAGACAGAGCCATATGGTGCATTCATCAATGTCGATTATGACAATGCTATTGTCGAAGCAGAGTATATACTTGAGCAAAAAGGTCATGCTGTTGCCTACATTCGTGGCAAAGAGTTGTTGACAATCGGTGTGATTAAAGATACCATTCGTGTTGATGGTTTGTACATGTACGTTGATTTTGAAATTGTGGAGGAATAGATTACTATGTTAACCAAGACATTATTACATACAGTGGTTATTGAAGGTGGATATAAAGAAGATATTCCAGAAGGTTTTAGATATGTGTTTGAGTCTAAAGGTGCCCTTTCTAACTATTTGTCTTCTTGGCGGAGACCAAATTCTATAACTAAAGAAGATTGGGAAGTATTATCTTCTGATGAACATAAACAGGAAACCTTAAATAAATATCCGTTTTACGAGGATTGTAAAATTACTGTTCAAGATAAGGAATTGGTTAAATTACTTATGGTTGATCAACGTAAAGTTAATATAAAAGAGTCTTTTGAGGTGGAGGTTGAAGTTCCAACTGGTGCAGATCAAGCAGAAAACTATTTTCTCAAGACAATGCAGATTATGGAGAAATACCAAAATCAGTTGGAGAGGTTATCTAATAACACTTTCAACACCAAATGTAATCTTCATACAGGAGGTGGTGCATTGTCTGAGTACAATCAACTGATGTTATGTGAAGATATCTGCACAGATGAATTACAATCCAAACTACAGAACGGTTGGCGAATTATAGCAGTTTGTGTGCAACCAGATCAACGTAGACCAGATTACATTTTAGGTAAACATGTTGCAGAAGATTTAGTTAAATCATCAGCGGAGAGGTGGTAATTATGTCGGGTGGCTATTTTGATTATAATCAATACATATTACAAAACATTGCAGATGATTTGCGTAACCTAATAGATGATACCGAAAAGTTAGAGTTTGTTCAGGATAAAGAAGCTCTCATCAAAGAAGTTGACAAACTAGTTAAGATGTTAGATTATTCATCCAAGGTACTGCATCACATTGATTATTTCCTATCTGATGATATTGGAGAGGAGTCTATGTGGAAACATATTAATAATGCCAAGGAGAATTTAAAATTATGAAACGTGAAGTGAAAATCCATCGTTTTTCGGGTAAACCTGATACAGCGACAATTATCATCGACAAGAATGGGCTTCGTGTAGAGAATAAGAGTTACCCCGATTCAGATGATAAGTATTGTATCCGATATATTGGACAATTATTAGATATGGATGCTTGGAAACTAACATGGCACATGAATGTTGATAATGTGCGTTGGAAAGGTTCAGAAGAACGTAAGTTTGCACGAGAAAAGTTGAACGAGAAGATTAAGCAACGTGAAGAAGAAATTCAAATGTTGAAGGATGGTTTGCAAATTCTAAGCCGTCTGAATATCAACACAAATTAAATTTAGTTTGACAAACACCACGTTTCCGGTAATAATCGACGTGTTTTGGAGGGGTGGTGAACTACGTTGGTAGGTGGTGAAATCTTAGAGGGGTTTTTAATTATGAGCAGTAAACGTAAACTATCAAAAAAGCAAAGAGATTGTATACTCGATATTATAGAGAAGTTTAAAACTAAGTACATTGTTGAGGTAACACCCACAATGGAGAAAAATTTAGGTAAGGATTTACTTTGGCGATTTATAGTTGAGAAGTCTGAGGGGCGTCTATTTATTCAAAGTTCTCGGAATCGTGTGATCCTTGATAATTTGTTGATTGAGATATTAACTCCTATTTTAGAAGGTTTAAGTAAAGATACAAAAGATAAAGTTAGAAAATTATTTTATTAGGAGATTGATTATGTTTAAACAATTATTTTGTAAGCATAAGTGGGATAAAGTAAGTGATGTTGTCGCACAATCTACGTTTGAGAATGCTTTAGCAGCAGCCAAAAGAACTTTTCACGGTGATGTACGAATCCCACATCAATTGTGTCAAGATAACCGTAAACACATTGTAGTTTTGAAATGTGATGATTGTGGTAAGATCAAGAAGATTGTGACAAAGGTAGATTAATATGAAAAAGAGATTCCGAAAAGAGTTCCATCGAGAGTTTCCGTGGTATGACCATACATTCCTCTTGGAAGCTATGATACTATGGCTAAATAATGCCTCTAAGCGTCACAGAGACGATGGGCACCTTGTGCGCAGTCATCGCACAGCTAAACAATTACGCATCGTTTCAGGCGTTCTCAGACGCATTATTGACGATAATTATGATGCACCAAACAAAGTTTTCATTTCTCGCAATCGTAAGATTGAAGGGTATACAAAAATCTTTGGTGAAGATGGTTACACTTATCTTGATTTCAAGTGGCAAGAGAAACATCGTCAAGCAGATATTGATTTTGCATTCGATATGATGAAGAAGTGGTTGCTAGGTTGGTGGGATTGATAGAGGAGCAGCTTAATGAGAACATATTTCGGTTGCCACGGAGATGGCACAGAAGAAATCTCATTTCAAGATGGTAATGAATCCTTGGATGAGAAAATTCTTGTGTCAGGAATTGTCACCCCATGCTGGTATTGCAATGGCACAGGTGAGGTGGAAGATGGTTGTTGCTGTGCGGCACATTGCAGTTGCGAATGCATTTGCGGTGCGTGGGATGACTATGTGTGTGATTGTTGGGAAGGTTGATAGGTTAAGACTATTGACTTATTAATTTTGATAGGTATTAACAATGATGGAGATTGTATGAGTAATGTAGACAAAATTATTTACGAACTTACCAATGATTGGGACGCGATTGTTAGTGTCTTAAAAGGTAATAAGCGTATAGTTTTTATTAACGAAGTTGAGTACGAGTTTACATCAGATGAACAACTGGAGGACTTTTATAAAGCATTTAAACATATGAATAAGTACTTAGCTTGATTGTTAGGTTTTACCGATTAATCATAGACTTTTCAAAGGAATAAACGAATAGACACACAAGCTTATAAATGTTAATATATTATATAAGCTGAATTATATTCTCGTTTTCTTCAACGGTGTACGAGATTAAATACAAAGCCGTGTAATAAAAGTCTGTTCAGTTTATCCTTCTTCTACAGCTCTATGACACCGGAGTACCTTCCTTACGTTGTTACACGTTAAGTAACTGACAATATGTTAAGTATTAAGCATAAGGTTGAAACAGGGGTTTATGTGTGGCACTGTTAAATCAGTGATCCCTAGCGGTCTTGGTGATGCTTGACCGCCTCTACATGGGGTTTGACATTCCCCAGAAAGATTATACACTTGGCTAAAAATCGTTCAATGTTTACAATGTAAACTTTGTTCTCCTACTTTGTGGTGATTGTAGGAATTTGTATATGAAAACTGCCCTGATAAATGTAGAAGATTGTAATAAGGTTAGCTAGGCAACGCTCTGTTTGGTGAATATGATGTTGTGGAATCAGTGATTCCTCCATATACCACACATCGGTGTCATTAGACAAGATCTATCTAAATTATAAGGTTAATATGAATTACGAAAAAATATATTACAATTTATGTAATAGTAGAAAATATAGGGGTTGTGAAAAAGAGCAAGACTTTGAAGTCCACCATATTTTACCGAGATGTATGGGTGGCGGGGATAATATCGATAATTTAGTGAAGTTCACTCCAAAAGAACATTACTTCGCACACAAATTACTTTTAAAATTCGTAGCTCCGAAACACAAGGCTGCAATGCAGTCTGCATTAAACATACTTTCTTGGGCTTTATCATTAAGAGATAAATACCGTCCTTGGGAGCACGCAGAGGCTTGTGAACAAATATCAAGAGTTGTTCTTTTTAAATACACAGAGTTGTTTAAGAAAAATAAAACAGGATTAATATCTATCTCAAGAAATAATAAAAATGTAAAAATTGTTTACAACAAGGATAAAATGTTAAATTTGTTGTCAGAGTTACAAACTAGTTACAACAAGAATAACATATATTACCTTGAGGCACTATGTTCAGAAGTTTTAGATAAGTTAAATTCGTATAATAGCTTCGCCATATTCAAAGGATACTCCCCGCACAGGTTGTGGGTTAAAGATGCACTTGTAAAACTTGAAAGGTTAGGGTATATTAATGTGCTTTTAGATAAAAAGTATGTACCTACAGTATTTGTTTGCACAGATAAGTTTAAATCATTTATCTTAAGTTTAGATTTTTCAAAGAGAACGGGTAATTTTGATTATAATTTCACAAGTAACAATAAACTCCTAGGTGGTCAGATTAAGTTAGCGCAAAGATATCCAGATTTATTCTTTTGTGAGGTAAGTAAATATAGATTTAAAATATACCCAAGAAAATTGTGGACTATAGAGGATTATAACGATAATATGCAAATGTTGTTTGCACTACCAGAAGCAATTAGTAACGGTAGTAGTGGAGGAAAAATGGTTTATACTGGTACAATCGAAGATTTAGATAAAGCATTGTTCGGTACAGATAAGAACTGCCGTATTGTAAGAGAAGCTTAAATGATCATAAACAAATGTATATACAACGGTAAAGATATCGGTTGTGGTGATGGAGTTTGCCCTGATTGCAATTGGCATCAACACCAACTTTGGATGGAAGCTCATACACATTGTGGTGAAGCAAGTTGGGGTTGCCCTGAAGATACTTTTGTTTGGTACCATCAAGATAATAATAATTTTAAGAAGTTAATTATTGATCCACGTAAGTGGGATTATAAATAATCAAAATCCCTCCTGAGCGCCTCTGTTGAACATACCACCCTCAAAATAAAACCCCTCTAAATGCAGCACAGTTCGTTTTAATCCTATAAAATTTGATCACCAAAGGCAATTTTCATTTTGTTTAGGTAGGTTTGAATTTTTTGCTAGGTATAGTTCTCCATCAAGATTTGCATCTTCTAGAAAATTATCACCAAATCGATAAATCATTTTTCGCCAGTAGGTTGTAATTTTGTATAAGATTTAATTCACACGGGTGTTTGTGATTTTTATCAAAGAGAAAAATAATTGTGAAAAATTTGATCACAAAAGCAAAAATTAATATTTTCCAGATAGGTTGGATTTTGTGATGGAAGCAATTAAGGGTGGAGGTTTATATCTGAAGGTTGGAGGTAATTTATTGAATGCAAATAGGAATATTTACATTGTTAAATGTTAATCTTTCTCAACACAAATTTGTTGCAGGAGTGGTGATTGTCTTCTGCGGGATTCGGCAGCCTTAACCTTTGAATAAAGTATAAAGCCACTCACCGATAAAAGCAAGTGACCTTGATCACAATTTTAAACTGTCTCTAAAAATATTCTTTTTGCTCGACTCATCCCTTCATCAATTATTGCACAAAACATACCATGATTGTAGACTGTCACAGATCCATCTTTATTTTGTTTAAAGGTGTAATTGTTCGCAATTTTCATAATAACGATCCTCTTTGTTATTCGCTTGTCGGTCCCGTTTTTCTTTTATATAATCATTACATAATCTGAAACGCGAGGCATACGCAACAAAAACATGCTTTTAAGACTCTAAAGGAGCGTGGAGATCCGATCCTAATAATATAATGTGATTCAAGTCACATAAAATTCACCTATAAGTACATAAAGCTTGAATTTCAATTTATACCTACTTGGTTGTAATGTGACCAACATCACAACGTGATAAACCTCACAAAATATAACGGTTAACTAAAATAAAACCTTGCAACACAAAATCCGTTGGCTTATATTAAACACATCGGAGCAAGACAGCTCTACGACAAAAGAGAGTGAGATTATGAGATTTTTAAACATCCCTGTAGCATTACGTATTGAAATAGAAGATGATACAACAGATGATCAGATTAAAGCTATTGTTGATCAATTACCAGAAAATGACTTCCCTTTGGTGGAGTTAGGTTCAACGTTATCTTTATCAGAAGAAGTATGTAGTTTCTACGATCAAGGGTTAGGTGGAAATATAAAAGGTGTAGATGTGTGGAGGTATAATTCGAGTTTTAATATTGAAGAGTTTTAACTTGATTTAATCCACATTACAAAAGGTTATTGGTTGAATATCTGATAACCTTTGATAATATGACTTATATCAACAAAAGAGAGCAATACCGTGAAAGCACAAATCGAAGCTTTACAAAATAAAATCGCTGAGTTAAAATCTATCGGGCATTCTCACCATGATATGGTGGTAGCAATCTTAACGGCGAGAATGCAAAATCTTGTCGAGCAAGAAAGCTGGAATAAAATTTATAAATAACCTTAAAAAGTGTTTGACAAGCTAATAAAACATATTTAATATATATATAACCAAGGAATGGAAGTGAAGATAAATCTTCCAACAGTATTGCCAAAGTAAATAGGAATCAAGATTATGACTAAACCATACGCAAAAATGACAGTTGTTAAACAGGTACTTAAAGAAGGTACAAAGTCTGCATATCAGACGGTTGAAACTGAAGAGAATGTGATCACTGAGAAAGAATATTGCAATATTGTAGAAGCTTCACCGTTCTTTCGTCGTTTAGGTGGTAGTGAGCATCACACAAAGTGTTACAACAAACTGATTACTAATATGGGAGTAACAAACATGCTCAAATGGTTATTCGCTCCACCAGAAAAAGCTTTAAAGGATGAATGTGCGCAGCGTGCCGTTAATGAAATGTGCATCTCTCGAAAAGTTCAAGAATACGCAGCAGAAGAGAAGAAGCTTTTGGCATTACATTTAAACATCATTGAAGATTTAGCCCAAGCACTGAAAAGTGAGGTTAAACGAAAAGAGCATAAAGTTTTTCAATGTAAGGATTTTATGGATCGATTAGTTTTAACACGTGATCGTGATGGAAAAATCGTAGTTTTAGATTATCATGAAATTGATTAACATGTGACAAAGATCACAGACAAAGAACAATAGGCAAGCTATTATCAACACATATCAACAAAACGTTAATTTAACAACAAAAGGAAACAAATATTATGCAAACTACAGCAAATTACTTTTGCAGTTTTCAAAAGGTAAAACCATATAAACCTACATTCTCTTTCGGTGAAGAGTATCAACAAGCTGAAGAACGTAGTCGTAAAAAGGGTAAAATTGACCGCCGCAAGGCACGAGATAATAAGCGTAATTGGATGATTGCAGAAATAGGGTAAGAGTATCATGCAAAGGTTGCTAAAACACACAGAAAAGCGCATAGACAGGGTTTTGCGCCTAATGGCTACTGGTTATACTCAAGATGGTAAACACCTCACACGGAGCGTTACAGACCGTGCAGAAGAGTTAAGCACATTAAAAAGAGTTACATTTTTGAGAGGGTAGGGTTATGACCTTTTATGTTGGTAAGTGTGAAGAGGAAAACAAAAGTACGGTTTTTGTGTATGAGATCCTGCTTAATAAACCTAAATTTATTGGTTGTAGGTTATTAGAAGATTTAGAGAGTGCTTATCAAAAAGCTATAGAAGTGATATCAAATAAGCGTTGGTATCAAAAAGATTATGAACTAATCGAGATATAAAGAACTATCAAACACAAGCCCACTGTCAAAAGGTGGGTTTTCTTTTATGTTGAGGAAGATTCTTTTATGTGACGAAAGTCACAAAAATATTAGTTGCAACACCACATAGGATGTACTATATTTACCACATCAAGACAAGATACTTCAACAACAGGTAATAAAATGAAAACACTAAACAAAACTTACAAAGCCTACAACACTAATACACTAAAATCAGTAAAAGTTACAGGCTACCATTTAGTTAAAGAGTTGCTCAAATATGGTGTTAGTTTGGAAAATGTAGCATTCTTTGCTAAATCAAAGCAATCAATCTACAACACATCTTTTAAAACAGAGTTCGGTAATCTACACATTAACCTA